>PVBE012722979.1_pt1 | contig 38444 bp, 28 predicted proteins | sample 1631181 | NCBI WGS metagenome assembly PVBE01 (sample SAMN08397723, study PRJNA350692) | Marine metagenome, whole genome shotgun sequencing project. | isolation source: water | place: Pacific Ocean | collected 2012-04
ACGGTCCGACCGCACAGCTCGTTGGGCTACCGGCCGCCGGCTCCTGAGGCGATCCAGCCATGTCCTCCAGACTCGGTTACACCTCGCCTTACGGACATGGCTGAAGGCAACGAATCCATGAGACTGTGAGTGGTACCGTTAATGGGGGGAGGTCAGGCTCGTGACCGGGCCTTCAGGCTCAGGCAAGACCGTCCTGGCCCGAGTAGCCCTCGGACAGATCGCCGCCAACAGCGCTCTGGTCGCAGAGGTCAACTGCTGGCAAGCGAAGAGTCCGTTCGCCGTCATGGATTCCCTGGTCCGCGATCTCCGCATCCTGGGCGCTGCAGCTCACGACACCAACGCCAAGCGCGAGCGCCTGGAACGACTTCTCCGCGACAGACAACTCGTGATCCTACTATACGAGATCGATCGTCCTTCGCCTTCATCCCGCAATGCCATCCTCTACGCGCTCTCCACGCTCCCCAACGTCGGCATCATCGCCACGGCGCAGGATGCCACCATCTTGCTCACTCTCGAGCCTCGCATCCGCTCTCGTTTCCAGCCCACCGAGCTCAAGCTGTCGGGCTATCCCAAGTCTGACTTAACCGCCATTGTCAACGATCGGGCAGAGACAGCCCTCAGGTCCGGCGCATGGTCTGACGAGACGGTCGCGGAGATCGTCTCCCGCGCCTCGGGCGACGCCCGGCGTGCCATCGGCCTGCTGACGGCCTCGGCTCGCTGTGCGGAAGGAGATCGGTCTCCTCGCATTCAGGCCAAGCACATCCGCTCCGCCTTTCCCAGCGCTCTCGATCCACCATCCGATGCGCTACCTGATTGGCTCACGACCCACCATGCCCTAATCCACGAGTTGGTAGCGGACAGAGGACCCATCGCAACCGCAGACCTCTACGCCCGCTACGCGGCAACCGCGAAGAAGCGCCAGATGATCCCAGCCGCAAGACGGACCTTCACCGACTACGTGTCCTCTCTGATCCATGCCGGCAAGCTGCTGGTTGACGACACGCTCACCAAGGGCAACCACCGCGTCGTGCGAGTGCCTGCTGACGGGCCAGCGCCCAACGCCGCCGAAGGCGGGCACGGCGAAACCGACCCTCCCTCCTCATCCTGATAGTGATGCAACATGAACCGATATGAAATCCACATTCCCGTGCGCTACAACGACGGCACCGCCGTCGAGCAGCACAAGATCGACCAGACGCAAACAGAGCTCACTGACCGCTTCGGCGGCGTCACCGTCGCCGGCCCGATCAAGGGCTGGTGGTTCGATGACGGCACGGTCTATCAAGACGACCAACTGTTGTTTGTCGTCGATACCGAAGACGGCGATCCGCGCTTCTGGTATTCCTATGCCGATGAGTTGAAGCGCCGCTTTGACCAGCACGAGCTCTATGTCGTGGCCTACTCGGTCCACGTGCTGGAGCATGACACCGAAGAGGAGACGTTGGCCCTGGCCACCGCCCCCGCCTTCGGTAGCGAGCTGCGCGCGTAACGGGGATATATACCCGGGCCCCAAGGGAGTCGTGGTAACCACCATGGCTCCGGACTCCTGGGACGATCATGATCCTGAGATCGAACTTCTCTGGCGCCGACTCCTCGAAGAGGAGAAACTGGCGCCTTCACTGCTGGACGAGCTCGACGACGACCTCGTCAGAACAGTCGCGGCCTTGCCTCATTCCATCGACGCTCCCGACGCGCTGGGGGCCTACCTGACTCACACCCTTGGCGAGTCCTCGCAGCGCGCCGACGCTGCGGAGCGCGATGCCTCGCTACGCCTGCGGCTGCACCGGCAGGCCAAAGAGGAGATCGGCTATCAGATCCTCTGCTGTCAGTCTTCACTCAAGGCTTTCACCGGCTGGGGCCTGGGCTACAACACGGGCGTCGACGTGAAGCGCAACTTCTTAGAGAAACAGCTGGCCGACTTGCGTAGGGAACGGCGGGCCCTCGAGATCCGGGCGTTTGATGATCTGCGGACGCTGCGGCGGGAGCTGCGCGACATGGCCTCGGCACATGAGCGCGCCTACTACCGGCTCAGCTTGATGGATGGGGGGAAGGGCGATGGCGAGTAGTCTGCGCGACGTGGCGGAGCTCTGCCTGAAGCTGAGGCCGGTGCTGGGAAACCGCGTCGATGCCTTGAGGACCGAGTGCGTCCTAGACCCTCAGGCTGTTCCTGACACCCTCGCCACCTTGAGGCTCCTGGCGGAGCGCCATCTTGGCGATCGGTATCATGACAGGGCCATTCTACTGCCGCCGCCGACGGCAGAGCGTGCCAGTGGAGAATACCCGCTGGGCACGGTCGTCTACGGCAAGAAAGAACCCCATCCGTTCGGCCTTCGGGAAGACGAGTGGGTCCAACACGTCGCCATCTTCGGCCGGAGCGGCAGCGGCAAGACGAACGTCGCGTTTCTGATCCTCAAACAGCTGGCCCAGCAAGGCAAGCCGTTCCTCATCTTCGACTGGAAACGCAACTACCGCGACCTCGTGCCGGCGCTAGCACGCGCAGCACCGACGCGAGTCAGCGCGCGTTCACCGGCGTCGGGGACGACGACAGCGACAGCGACGTCGCGGGGCGCTTCCCCCCGCCCCGCTGGGGCTACGAGCCCCAGACCCCGAAGGAAGGGTCGCATTCCCCGCGAGATACAGCTTCGCGGCAAATGCGACCGGTTCGCAAGACGACAGGACGACGCGCCGCTCATCCACACGGTCGGCCGGGATGTCGCGCCATTCTCATTCAATCCTCTCATCCCACCCAAGGGCACGTCATCGTCGGTCTGGTTGAAAAAGATCATCGACATCCTGTGTCAGGTGTATTGGTTAGGGGAAGGCGTGGCCTACCTGTTTCAGAAGGCGATGGATGCTTGTTATCGGGAGGCGCGCGAGCGAGACGCCTGGCCGACCTTCATCGATGTGGCCCGCTGGCTGGATGAATACGGAGCCAAGGGCCGAGAGGCCCAGTGGATGGATTCCGCTCGTCGGGCCTTGCAGGCCTTGTCATACGCCGAGACCGGACGGGTCTTCAATTCACCCAGGCCGCCGCCGCTCAGGAAGCTGCTGAAGAGCAACGTCATCTTCGAACTCGACGCCCTGAACGACAATGACAAGACGTTCTTCGTCGAGTCGCTGCTGCTATGGATCCACCATTACCGGATGCAACAGGGCGATAGAGAGACATTCAAGCATGCCATCCTGATCGAGGAAGCGCACCACGTGCTGCTGCGGTCAGATGCCGCCAAGAGCAGCGTGATGGATGTGGTGCTGCGGGAGATCCGGGAGCTGGGCGAGGCGGTGCTCCTGGTCGATCAGCACCCCTCCCTGATCTCGTTGCCGGCGCTGGGGAATACGTACTGCACCATCTGCCTGAACCTCAAGCACTCTAAGGATGCCCGCGCCATGTCAAGCGCCATGCTACTGGGCGAGGAAGAGACGAAGCACTTGGGGAGGTTGCCGGTCGGGACGGGCGTGGTGAGGCTACAGGATCGCTATATGCCCTTCACCGTCCGTTTCCCGTTGGTGCAGCTGAAGAAGGGCGCCGTCTCAGACAAGCAGGTTAGGCGGCGACATACCCGCTCCCCGAGCTCTTCGGGTTCTTCAGGTTCCTCGCCCGCTATTCGGCCGGCGGAGGAGCAGAGCCACGGCATTCGGGAGTTTCGGCCCGCGGAAGACATACGAAGAGAGGTGGAGGAATTGGATGAGGATGAGCGAGCGCTTGTTATCGACGTAATCGCTCATCCCACCTCATCTGTCACAGAGCGATATGGGCGGCTGGGGCTGAGCGCCGATCGAGGGACCAAACTCACCACGCGACTCGTGGAGCGAGGCCTGCTAGCAAAAGGGTCAGCGGCGACAGGTAGGGGCAGGATGGTCGTGCTGGCGGCGTCGACCAAGGCCAGGAAGGCCGTCGGAGACGAATAGGCAAGCGGCGAGACAAACGCGAGAGAGGCATCCGAAGAGCCGGCGGCAGCGACTGACGCTCGCCGCGGCGGCCCGGAGCACGAGTACTGGAAGCACAAGATCGCCGAGGTGCTGAAGGCCGATGGATACGAGGTCACCTTCGAGGCCCGCCTGGAGAATGGTCACTACGTGGACGTGGTGGCGGAGAGGAGCGGCGACCGCATCGCGGTCGAGGTCGAGACCGGGAAGTCCGACGTGGTCCTCAACATCCGTCGGTGTCTGGAGGATAGCTTCGATCGCATCGTGGTGGTGGCGACGTCACGGGAGGCTCATCACGTCGTCGAACGCAAGCTCCGCCGGGCGGGTCAACTCGCGCCCCCGGTGGAACTCGTCCGCGCCACGGACTTCGTCAGCCGGCAGCCTCGGCAATCCGTGGACGAAGCCGCCTAGGCGTCACCACGCCACATCTCACTACCAAGGCGGCGCGTCTCCCCCACCCGGCCATCGCCCGCGAAGCCAAGATCGAAGGTCTCCTTCTTCTCTGCGTCCTTGAGACGCAGACCCAGGCTTCCAGGCGGCCCAAGGATTGAGACGACGCGCCTCCCACGTCGAGATGATGTCACATGTCCAATGACATCCCCCGCCATCCTCGCCCACGGCGTCTCCCGCCATGGGCCCTGATACTCATGCAACTAGACGACCGGCCGCTCCCGTCCGCCAATGCAGCGCGGAAAACAGAACCCCAGCCGCCGGCAGCTCGGAAAGGCCGGACAGCCTGACCGACGCATCGCCAATGGTGACGCGCGACCTCCGTGGAAAGGTCGCGCGCATGGGCCCCACTTCTACATGGACCTTTCGCCCTCGGAATCGGACACGCTCAGTCTGGATCTGGTTCCCATCATCACAGCATCCTAGCCCGCGCCGCGAGTCAATCGCGACGGCCACGCCGCGGGGCGCTGCCCCGCACCCCACTGGGGCTACGAGCCCCAGACCCCGAGGAAAGGGTCACATTCCCCGCGAGATACAACATCGCGGCAAATGCGACCCGTTCGTGGAACCGCACGTGACCGTGCGAGAGCAATGGAGCGCGTCCCTGCGCGCTGCTCTCGGCAGCAGCTTCGCTGCGCGTACCATCTCGGCTTAACTCACTTCTGCCTCCGCGCGGGTGCCTGCCCATGCCACCGTCGGCTTGGCGACGGCATGACGCGCTCGCGTGGGCTCGGAGTGCGCTTTGAACTACCAGTTGGTAGCACGTTGGGAGCATTGAACTGGGTGTTAGAAGCGCGCCCTTTAAATACTTATCACCTCATACATATCAACATGAAAGACACCATCGATCTGTATCGGCACCGCCTCCACCTGCCGACACACCTCAAGACCCTTGAGCGGCGAGGCGTGAGCCGTCGCAACGCCACCACCATCCGCAGCTTTGCCGATCAGTGTGCGGGAGAGGGTCTTTCGGAAGCTCGGGTGCGCAAGTACGCCTCCGCGCTAACGCAACTCTCAAAGCGAAGCGCGTTGCCCTTTGACCGGTGGTGCAAGGCCGAGGTCACGCGCGTCGTCGGCACCATCGAACGCAGCGCCTACGCCGCCTCCACCAAACGCGACTTCCGCATCTGTCTCAAGAAGTTCTTCCGGTGGCTCCGCGACACCGAGGAAGGCTACCCTCCCGAGGTCCGCTGGATCCGCATCTCAGAACGCCGCCAATCATCCACGTTGCCCGAGGAATTACTGACCGAAGAAGAGGTCAAGGGACTCGTCGAGGCGGCGGTCTGCGCTCGCGACAAGGCAATGCTCTTCGCGCTGTATGAAAGCGGGTGTCGGATCGGGGAGATCGCGACCCTCCGCGTCAGGCATGTCGCCTTCGACGACTACGACGCTCAGCTGAGCGTAACCGGCAAGACGGGCCCGCGCCGAGTGCGCCTGATCAGCGCCGTGCCCACCCTCAGCGCTTGGGTCGACGCCCATCCGCGCGGGAGCGACCCCGGCGCGCCCCTTTGGGTGAACCTCGGGAACCGACGTCACGGTCAGGCGATGGCGTACGCCGCCATCCGTCAGATGATCATCCGGACAGCTCGCAAAGCCGGCATCAAGAAGCGGGTCTACCCGCATCTCTTCAGGCATTCCCGAGCAACTCATCTCGCCGGCCATCTGACAGAGGCTCAAATGAAGGAGTACTTCGGTTGGGTCCAGGGATCTGACATGGCGGCGACGTACGTCCACCTGTCGGGGCGGGACGTCGACGACGCGCTGCTCAAGCTTCACGGACTCAAGAAGGCGGACCGTGAGGTCAGCCAAGACAAGCTCAAGCCACGGGCCTGTCCCCGTTGCCACGCGATGAACTCCGCCACGAGCCAGTACTGCGGACGTTGCCGCATGCCCCTCGACACTCAGGCCGCCCTGGGCGCCGAGGCCGATCCCGAGCATTGGGATCGATTGATGCGGGTGTTCGTGCAAGACCCTCGAGTGCAGGCCTTGTGGAAGCAGAAGCTCGCCGACATGATGACCAAGGCGGGCGGCGCTCGGTGACGGCAGCGACGGCGCGCTAAGCGAGCAAAGTTCAAGGCGCGCGCCGGCCATCGCCTATGCATGACAGACGAAAACGACATCCAATGCGTGCTCTGCGAGGAGGAGCTGCCGGACCGAGACCGGACCTACTTCGCCGAACCCGAGACCGAATACGAAGGCAAGCCCGTCTGCGAGGTCTGCTACTACGAGGCCGACCCCGCCGCCACTCTCTACTTCGGCGATGACGAGACCCCTTACGTCATCAGTTCCGTGCGGAACGATACGGATGCGCAGTTCTGGGTCAGTTGGCATTCCACGGATCCGTGGCGAGGCTACTACGAGCTCCATTCATCCGATTACTCTTGCGTCTTGAGTGACGCGATTCTGGCGTGGCACGAATCTGAAGCCATGCTGAAAGAGCTGAACGACCGGCTGATGGCTGAGTTCGAGGAAGCGGACGTGTCGCACGTCCGAGCCTTCCTGAGGACCAGCAACGTGTTCAGCACCGGACTCGATTTCTGGGCCAAGAACGATCCACTCAGCTTGCTGCCTGCGTGCGCCATCTTGGCGATGCGCTCGACGCCGCCGGATACGAGGGACCGGTGTCGCTCGAGTTTGAGTATCGCGACATGACCCTTGACGACATCGAGCGGGAGTTCGATGCGGGGATCAGGTGGCTCGCCGACTGCGGCTGGGAGTTTCCGGATGGCGTGCCGGATGTGGGACGCTGACCTCCAGATAACGGGCGCGCGGCATGGACCTGCCCGGATGGACGGACTTCGCTGGGACGCATCGAGGAGAAGAGCAGACCCTCCGGCTGAGTAGCCGGAGGGCGTGGATGTTCGGCATAGTGGACCGTACTGGATGACCTACCCAAGCCGGTGTCCCCTTTGCGTGCGGTGCCCGCCCGTCGGAAGGTGCCCCTGGTCCGTTACGGGAAAGCCGATGGCCAATGAGCCAGGCCAGCGGACCGAACCCACAACTGTGTCCACCGTGCGGTGTTGCATTCAGCAACGAGGGGGTGTGCCCGGCCTGCGGCGCGCGGCTCATGACGCGCGGGCAGCACCTCTTCAGAGTCATAGTGGCGGGCGTGTGCGAGGGGGCGAAGCTCCCGAGTATAGACGTGGTATTTGGGCCCCTTGCTGTGAACGACGGCGTTCTCGTGAAGCGAGGCAGATCTGCCTGGGACCACCTGCTTGCCCAACTGAGGGCGGCGCTACCAGCACTCGACCTAACCGACGGTGACGCGTCTTCGATTCCTGCTGCGGAGTTCCTCGAGGAGGAGCGTGTCATACGCGTCAACGACGAGGCGCCGCCCGAGGGATTCGCAAGCCTCGCCGCTCACGAGGCGATGCACTATGTGCAGTGCTCCGTGGGTTACCTGGGTGAGAACACGTGGCGGGCTGTCGGCCCATACGCCGTGGGCCCGATGAAGGAGGTCTTTGCTGAGTGGGGAGAGGCCAGGATTGCGGCGCTGGCGGGTGACGGTGAGGGGCAGATGCGGCCGCAGTACTTCCTGAGTCCAGGGACACTGAAGGACCCATGTGTTGAGTTGGGCCGAGAGGCACGAAGAGCCCTTCAGAGCCCCCGGATGGCCCAGCGGTGGGAGAGGGTGGCGTGTCGGGACCTTGTTGAGTCCAATAAGAGGGAGTTAGCGCGCGGCAATGAGGGATTCCCTCTCTGCGTCTACCGTGAGCCATCGGCCGACGCAGCCCGCGCTCGGGTCAAAGCGACTAATCTCATGCACCAGCTGGTCGATCCGTGGGTGCGAAGCGACGCCCGCCCACCTCCGCCTGACGTTACGAACGAGATCGTCGCCGCGGTCAGGCGCCACTGTGAGTTGACAGGCGACAGCGAACCGGAGAGTTAGAGGTCCGCCTCGGGCGGACGCCAGAATCAACAACGGCCACCTCGATTGAGGTGGCCGTTTGGGTTTCTATGGTGGACCGGATCGGATTCGAACCGACGACCTCCTCCGTGCGAGGGAGGCGCTCTCCCAGCTGAGCTACCGGCCCATCAAGCGTGACATCGCCAGGGCGCTCGCCCCGGCGAGTGAGCGTTTATTATACCCAATTCGAGACCGTTGTCAATTGCCTTTGCGCACCTCTGGTAGCTCCCGATTCCGCCAGACTCAGGCCGACGCGCGGCCTCCCGCAGATTGCCGATTGGGAGATTAAACAGGGGGTGACGAGCCCCGCTTTCCATCCATTGGACGCCACAACCGGAAATCAACCGGAAGGCCCCATCGAGCACTGTTGATGGCGGCCGCAGGGAGCGGCGTTTGGGCGCAGGAACGCGCGAATCCTGCAGGTGCGGGACATGCAGACTCGGCGCAACAGGGCGTGGAACGCTGCCAGGCGCTCACAATGCTGTGGGCGATGGATGCCCTTTCGAAGCGCCAATGACGCTCGTTTCGGGAGTCGTGCGGCGCTCTCCGCCACAACGAGGAAGCCCGCTTTCTCAGCCGGCCATTGTCGGCCGGCCCTAGCCAAAGGAGGCTAGCAGTGCCCGGAATCTCCATCAATGCCAGTGGAGCCACGCAGACTCGGCTCCGGACCTCTAACTCAATCGTATCGATCAGCGGGATGTGCGCGACGTGCCTCGAAGGTTGCCCCGGCCCGTGCGAGATCGGCCGCTCCTCCATGAGGGCCGCCGAGATGATCTACCCCCAGCCCTTCGGTGAAGTCACTGCGGCCGCCCAGAAAGAGTACCCGCTCGACCTGTCCCACTTCAACGTGATGGGCAGCGCCGTCGGCGCCCATGGCGTCGAGGCGGACCCGGACGTCGCTCTCTTCACGCGGGTCGACGTCACCACCCCGATCGGCCGCGATGACGGTATCAAGTGCCGCCTGCCGCTCGTCGTTCCCGGCCTCGGCTCCACTGATGTCGCCAAGAACAACTGGGACGGGCTGGCCATCGGCTCCGCCCTCGCCGGCGTGCCGCTGACCATCGGCGAAAACGTCTGCGGGATGGACATGGCGTGGACCATCACCAACGGCAAAGTCGTCGAGTCCGTCGACCTCCGCAACCGCGTCGAGACCTACAAGAAGTGGCAGCGCGACGGCTATGGCGCGATCATCGTCCAGTCCAACGTTGAGGACACCCGCCTGGGCGTCTTCGAGTATGCAATCAGGCAACTCGGTGTCGATGTCGTCGAGTTGAAGTGGGGACAGGGCGCCAAGAACATCGGCGGCGAGGTCAAGATCGACGACCTGCAGAAGGCCCAGGCCCTCTACGAGCGCGGCTACGTCGTGCTCCCGAACCCGACCGACCCCGACGTCATTGGTGCCTGCGAGCGCGGCGTCTTCCGCGAGTTCGAGCGTCACTCCCGCCTCGGAATGGTCGAGCAGGAAGCCTTTGTCACCGCCGTCGCGGAACTCCGCGACATGGGCGCGAAGCACGTCACCCTCAAGACGGGCGCCTACCGCCCGGCCGACCTCGCGCGCGCGGTCAAGTTCGCGTCGCTCGCCGAGATCGACCTGCTGACAGTTGACGGCGCGGGCGGCGGAACCGGCATGAGCCTGTGGCGCATGATGAACGAGTGGGGCATCCCCACCGTCGAGCTGATGAGCCTCTGCTACGACTACTGCAACCGGCTGCACAAGCGCGGAGAGTACGTGCCCGATCTCGCGGTCGCCGGTGGCTTCATCCTCGAGGACCAGATCATCAAGGGGCTCGCCATGTGCGCGCCCTTCACCAAGCTCGTCGGCATGGCACGCGGCCCGATCGCCGCGGCGATGGTTGGCAAGACGATCGGCAAGGGCCTGGCCGATGGCAACCTGCCCGGATCGATCTCCAGGTACGTCGACAGTAGGGACGAGATCTTCGTCACCGCGCCCGAGCTGAAGACGATGCTCGGCGATCGCTACGACGATGTCCCGTGCTCGGCGATGGGCCTGTACACCTACTACGAGCGTCTCAGCCAGGGCCTGCGCCAGTTCATGTGCGGGGGGCGCAAGTTCGGTCTCGAGCACATTACCCGCGACGACATCTGCGCCATCACTCGTGACGCGGCCGATGTCAGCGGGATCCGCTACGTCATGGACATCGACAAGGAAGAAGTCGAGAGCATCCTGTAGCGAGACCAGACGTCTGTCGCGCGCACAAAACGGGGGAGGTCCATTTACGGGGCCTCCCCCGTGCGATTCTGCTCGCGCAGGGATGGAGCCCGATGCCGTGGAAGCCGTGGTCCATGACTGTTGTCCCGTTGATGCTGACACTCCTGGCGCAACCCGCGTCCGCGGATGCTCCCTCCGTTGTGTTGGCGAACGACTCCGTTCTCTTGGCATTCGAGCGCCCGTACATGGGCCTGACGACAATGGTCGATCTCTCAGCCGAACTCGACCATATGAGCGCCGCCGAATCGCCTCGCCCGCTCTGGATACTTACTTTCAAGGCGGGCCCGGGCGCCTACGAGACGGTCACCCTCGCCAGCACAGACGCCCCCTGCACGTCCGCCCGCACTGACGGGAAAACGAACGCAACCTTCCGCTGGGACGGTCTGAGCATTGAGGGCGAGCCCGCCGCTGTCGACGTGAAGGTCCGCGTCGATCTCCCGCCTGACTCAGGCATCGCCGAGTGGCGTATCTGGGTCGACAACTCCAGCGAGACTTACGGTCTGTGGGAGATTCGTCTGATAGAGATCGCGGAGTAGGGCGCAACGCCGTGGCGCCGTCGACGGGAGCGCGGACGCCCTCGTCCGCTGAGGTGGCGGGCGGAAGTCGTCCCTACTCCCCCACCACTCGCCGCACCTCAACATTGTCCACATAGAACGTGGTGTCATCCTGACCCGGCGATACAAACCCCACCCAGTCCAGCCGATGGAACCCATCTTCACAGGCCAAGCCCGGGAAGACCCTCGGCTCCTCCTCGCCCGGCAGGCTGACGCGCAGTTCGAACGTGCCATCCCCATCATCCCCCAGGCCGCATTCCACCGCGTAACTCACCCACTCGTCGAGCGGCACCATCATCAGCTCGCCGCCGTCGTGGACCAGTTGCCCGCCGGGCATGATCTGCACCGTCGGACCTCGCACGAACGCGCCGGTGTAGTCGCGCCACTGGTAGTAGAACGACGTCGCCGCATCCACCCTCAAGTCGAGCCGCCCGACCAGGCGTCCGAACTCGTGCCCGGTCCGATAGAAGACATGCGGGTTGAACGGGTGCTCCTGCCCCGGGCCGTCGACGAACTTCAGGCTGCGCGAGCCTCCGGCCGCCTGCTCGTCGGTCACGCGCGCCGTCATCGTGTCGTTCTCTTCACTCGTCTCCGCGCCAGGCGTCCGGGCGCCCACTTCGAGACCCTCGAAGTCCTGCACAATCGGGCCCGGCGGCCCGACGAACTTCGCGAATGCGCCGACCAGATCAACCGCGTCCGGCGCGAACGACTTCGCGCGGAGAGTCGTCGTTTCCGATATCGCGAGCGGGCCACCGTACAGCGCGGACCCCGCCGTCGGCTCTGTGCCGCCCAGCGTGTAGCGGATCTCGGCATTGGCTGCATCCGACTCGATGGTCACCTCGACCGGCTCGCGCAGTTTCCCGCCCGGCGGGGAAACCAACGTCATGAGCGTGTCGCCGACCAGCCGGTCGCGATACGGTTGCTCCAGACCGACCTCGTCCAACGACACGAATGGACCGATCCCCATCTCCGGAGCCGGCGAGCCCTCGGCGAATCGGAATTCGCCCCGGTCGATGTCCACGAAGAGAGGGTCCGCGTTCTGGCTGTTGGCCTCGATGCCGTGCTCCCGTTCGCGCGTCAGATGGGCCTCGCCCCACGCCGGGTCCTCCGCGCACCAGTACAGATTCCCATCCGCCTTCGTATCGCGCAGCAACGCGGGCGGGCCTCCATTGCGTCCCTTGCCCTCGTGCAGCACAATCTGACCCGCTTGCCGCGCGCAGATGATGTTCTGCGTGATCATCGATCCCTTCGGCGAGCCATACGGGAAGACCACGTAACCGCGGTGGGCTTGGTCGTCGCGCAAATCGGCGATGACATTGTTGATGATATCGTTGTCGCCCTTGCTGATGATGCCCTCGGCATACCCCCGCGTGCGGTGGATGATGTTGCCCTCGATGAGCGTTCCGTGCTGGTCATCATCGCACCGGATCACCGCGTTCATGTACCTGCCGACGCAGTCGTGGCAGTAGTTCTCCCGCACCACGTTGCCCGCGCCGGTTCCCGATATGTAGACGCAGTTGCCGTCGCCGAGAATCCGCATCACGTTGTGGATATCGTTCCGCTCAACCACATTTCCGCGCCCATGCAAGAAGCGCTCGCGGCCCGCCCAGTCTGGTCGCTCGAATCCCTCGCCGAGCACCGCCTCCAGTTCCGCCCAGCGCACCGTTCGGGAGCATTCGCCGACGCCATTTCGGTCCCACGAGATCCGCCCGCTCACCACGATGCCCGTGTACGGGCAGTGGTGAATGTGATTGTGGGCGATGCGATTCTCGCCGCTCTGCCAGGCGAAGATCCCGACCGATCCCCAGTAGTGCCGGCCGATGTGGTGGATGTAGTTGTTCGAGACCTCGTTGCCTCGGTTGACATCCTTCGTGCCCGGTCCATACCCCGCCAGCAGCACGCCGACCCCGCCGATGCGCTCGATGTGGTTGCCGACGATGCGGTTGCCCTGGCAGTGCAAGTCGAGCCGGATCGCGGCGTGGCCGGAGTTGACGAAGTGGCAATCCTCAACCGCGCAATCCTCGGCGCCGCGCAGCCGCACAAGAGCCGTCGGCTGATCGAACATCTCCCAATCGTGCTGCAGCCCCCGGCCCGTGTTCCCGTGCCAGGGCATCCGGTCGCCCTGCGTGAATGTCAGCCCCCGGAACGTCAGCCCGCGTGCGGGCACGTCTTCCGCGCCCTCGTTGTCGGTCTCGCCCTCAACGCGGATGAACTCAGTCAGGAGTGGCGCGACGATGTTGTCACTCGGCCGGTCACCCTTCGGCCAGAGAGTCAGCCGCGCGGCCTCGGAATCCAGCACCCACTCGCCGGGCTCATCGAGAACTTCGAGCACGTTCTCCACCCACGCCGTGTCGCGATCACGCATCCCGTTGCGGCCCAACGAGTACGTGCCCGGCGCCGCGAGGGCGGCCGTCTTCGCCTCCTCGTCAACTGAGGCGATCGGCAGGATGTTGCTGACCCAGAAATGCGAGGGGATTATGACCAGCTCGGCATCGCGGAGGCCCGACCAGTTGCGGATGGCACCCTCGGGGAAGTGGACGATCTCCTGATCCGGCCCGCGGCCCCTTGGCGTGGCCTTCGTGGGTGAGAACCCCTCGCCACGCGCCCGAGGAAGCTCATCATCGCCGTCGTAGAGCGTCCGGAATCGCCAGTCGCCGTCGGGATCGGCCGTCAGCTTCTGGTCCCGATACGTCGATACGTCCGCGACCCAGAGATCGCCCTCGCCCACGGGCTCCCAATTGCGGATCGGAACGCCCGAGGTGAACGCGGGCGTTTCGCCCGGATAGGCAGCGTAGGTGATGGTCTCGCCATCGGGCGCGGAGTCTTCCACGCCAAACACGACCGCGCGCTCAAGCCGGTAGACGCCGCCTCGCAGCAGCACCTCCGCCCCGCCCTCGCGGTCGCCGCGCAGCGCATCCCGCGCCGCCTCCAGCGTTGCCAGCGGGCCATCGTCAGCGGCGTCGTTCGGTTCGGCAAGCGTCCCCGACCACGCGTCATTTCCTTCGGGAGAAACGAAAAGCCGCCGCGCCTCCGCTGCCGTTCCCATGGAGGCGACGGCGGCGAGCAAAGAGGCGACGGCGGCGAGGGTCTCTATTGGCCGCACGGGCATCTCCGGTTTTCTCAGGTCTACACGTACAAGCAGTCCTTCGGCCGACAGATAACCAGCGTCCCCGGCGTGCCGGGCTGAGAACCCGACTTGATCCAGATGTCGATCGAGTGCTCGACGCTGAACAGCACCGCCTGGCGCTGGATGACCTGCGGGAAGGGATCCATCTTCAGCAGATCCTCCGCGTAGATCTCGTCGAACTTCTTGGCGTCAGCGTGCTTGTTCGGGTCCTTGTCGTACAGGCCATCGACGTCCGAGTACATGCAGCACTCGCGCTGTCCGAGCGCCTTCGCCAGCGCGACGGCCGTGAGGTTGCTCCCGCCCCGGCCAAGGATCGAGACCTCGTCCCGTCCCGTCCGCTCGTCGTGGAAGTAGCCCTGGAAACCCGCCACCACGGGCACGACTCCCGCATCGACCAGCTCCTGCACGTAACTGGCGTCCACTGTCTCGATCACAGCATCTACGTACTGCGGCGTCGTGATGAATCCAGCTTCGCGACCCGTCAGCGATTTCGCCGCATAGCCCTTCTCCCGTAGCGTCATCGCCATCGAAGCCGTCGCGCGCAGCTCGCCCGTCATCTGCAGCCGGGCGTATTCGCGCTGGTCGGGCTGATCGCTGATGTCGTTGGCGAGCGCCTTCCACTTGTCAGTCGCCCAGCCAAACGCGGACGCCACGATCACCGGCGTGCGCCCCTCATTGATCTGGGGAATGACGTAGTCCTGAATGATGTCCATGAGCCGAGCGGCGCGGGTCTTGATTCGACAGCGAGCAGCCGTCTGATACATGGCCTCGACGCTATCTTCGATTCGACACTCGGCGAGCAACTCAGCGTGGCGCTCGGGGTTGAGCGTCATCTCGCCCTGAACCGTCGTGCCGCCGAACTTCATTACAGGTATGGTAGGCATTGGTCTGCTGTCCTTTTCGCGTGCGGTTTGCGCCCTCGCCGACTTGGGAAACCGGCGGTTCCTCTAAACACCTACATTAGCCTTCTGGGTCCGCTCGCGATTCGCGCGCCCTCGCCGCCCGCCCCGCTCATAGAACCTCATCCACGCTCCACCACACGCGCACCACCGGGTCCATCCCCGAGGGAAGCGCCTCCTCCATCATGCTCTGGGTCCGCTCGCGATACGGGTTCCACCAGCCCCTGTCCTTCGCTTGCTGCATCACGTCCTCGCGCAGGGCCTGGTTCGCCAGCGTGTTGGTGATATGGATGGTCACCTCATTCGCGCCGCCACGCAGCAGCTCCCCGACCTCGAACTCATGCGGCGCCCAGAGGCACTTCCCCGCATGCTGCCCATTGATCCACACCTCGGCGACGCCGCTCACATCGGTCAGGTCGAGCACGATGCGCCCCTGCTCCCATTGCCGCGGCAGATCGAAGTCCAGGCGATACTCGACGGTCCCGCTGAAGTCCTCGTAGGCCTCAATCTTGTGCCACCAACCGCGCTCCGCGCCCGGCGTGCCTCGCCCAAGCTCCATCGGCAAACGCTTGCTCTCCACCGCCATGCCGTTCACGATTTCATAGCCTCGCACTGGCCTCTCAATCGTCGCTCGACCGACCTCCCCGGTGCTGATCAGATCCGGCCTGTCGTCCGCCGCCGGCTCCTCCAGAGCATCCGGCGGCATCGCCACGAGAACCACTGACCCAAATGGCCCGAGTGTCACGTCGACCTCGGTCGTATCCGTCACATCCTCGTGGTCAGCCAACGTCTCGCGCCGCCCGGTGTCGGGGTCCCATGCCTCCAGCCGCAGCGGGACATCGCTGGTCAGCAGCAGCGGGCACGCCGCTTCTTCGCGTCGCTCATTGACCAGCAAGTGCAGCGTCACGTCATCCACCGCACGCGTCATGAGCCGCACGCCCTCCAGTGGCTTCTCCGAACCGATCCGCGTCCGCCCCGCCGTCGCTCCGAGAACCTTCGAGTACGGTCCCAGCTCTTGCTCGGGCACGGTCAATACGGTTCCGGCGATCATCCGGCGACCGGCCAGGCGCGTCATGTACGATCCGCCCCGGTACGCCGCGGAGAACCCGTCAAACTCCATCACGTGCGAGCGCGCGGAACTCCCGCCGAACGCGTCCACAAGGGAGTCCTGGTCGCGCGACAGGCGCACGTCGTAAGAGCCCTCCAGCAGCTCAGCGAACATCTCCACGAACTCAACGCTTCGCGATCCGTCAACAGCCAGCGCCGGCGCGCCGCCCAGGAAGACAATACGTCCGCCCCCCTCTCGGTATTCGAGGAGCTTGCGCGCGACCGATGCCTTCATGACTCGCATCTCAGGCACGATGATCAGCTCGTACTCCGCGCCCGGCGTGACGAGGTATTCGTCATCAACCTCCGCGGCCACGATCGCATCCGCGCCAATCACGTCGAAGTCGAGTAGTTGATCCTCAAGCATCCCACACGCCATCTCAAACGACTCCGGCGTCTGCCCCGCCTGCCCTGCCCAGAGCGTCTCGATCGGGTAGTAGACGGCAATCTCAGCGACGGACTTCCCGGCCCGTCCGATCACCGACAGCCGCCCGACGTAATCCGCATACTGATCGTAGTGCTCCCAAAGCGGGTTGCCGGGCCCCATGTAATCCATCGTCCGATACAGCCGCCCGTCCTCCGTGTACATGGAGTAGGCCATCGGGCACATCACGTTGACGCCGCGCGCGAATTGGTAGTCCGTCACCCACTTCATATCGGTGAAGCTCAGCCCGAAGCCGTAGGCGCCGAACGACTCCGTGAGAACGAGGCCCGAGGTCGGCCAATCGCTCTCCCCATCCGCTGACGCCATCTGGTGCGCCGCGGAGGATGCGAGCCGAGGGAAATGCGGGTTCGGGCGGCCATGGTAGAGCTGGCGCCAGATCGCATCAACCCCGGGGACGTGCAAGGCGCCGGCCGTCCGGTAGAACTCGCCGAAGCCGCCGGTCATGTGGTCAGGCAGGTTGTCCTCGCCGCCGACATGGCCGACGTGGAGCAGGTCGTTCCCCTCACACCACGCGTTGATTTGCTGATAGAACGCCTCGCCGTGCAGGCGCGTCCACGTGTCGACGAAGGCGATCCGAACGGCGACCGCGTTGCCGCGCTCGTAGAAGTCCATCGGGTCGAAACCAAGCACATCCTCGGGGAAGAGCAGCGGCAGCCACGCCTTCAGGTCGAAGCCCTGCTGCTCCTCAAACGCCTCCAGGAAACGTGGCGTCCAGTTGATCTCCTTCGTCCCAATGCGCCCGCCCGCGCGTCCCTCATCGGTGAACATCCCCGGAACGGTCTTCCCGAAGTGCTCGCCGACGCATTTGCGATACCTCTCGTGAGTGACCTCGATGAACCGACGAACAGCGGCCGGGTCGAGGGTATCGACAGGATAGCCGCCGCGCTTCATCACGAAGTGCACGACATGCCCGTCCGGAGCCGACGGCGCTGACTTCTCCGGCCCAACCACCACCGGCGCTTGCTCCGCGCGCAGCACGACGCTGCAGACAGTGCCATCCGGCCGCTTCGAGTCAGTCGATACGGTCAGCACCTTGCCGGCAAACTCCGGGTGCCCATCGGTGACATGCCCTTGCGCCGTGCCACTCGGCCAGCCGCCCTCATCGTAGAGCCACGCATACATGCCCTCTTCCGCGGCGCGCTCAACGGTATACTTCACCAGCTCGAAATACTCATCCGAGAGGTAATCCGGGCTTTGCCCCTCCAGGAAATCTCCGAGCCGGAAGTCCTCGCCCATCGGGTGCATGAAGAACCCGCCGCAACCCTTGGCCTTCATCTCCGCGATGCCCGTGTTGATTCGATCCCGCGTGATCTCACCATTCCAGATCCAGAACATCATCGGTCGATACGGCATCGGCGGACCCGCAAACATCGCCGCAAGCTGAAGCATCATGCCACTCATCCTCTTTTCGGTTCGCGCCACATCTCCCGACCGTCATTTCGCCGCGTCGCGCCGCCGGCCTCTCGCAGCTTCAGGCGCAGGTCGTTTCGGCCCCAGAGACTAATACGCGTGCTACGCCGTGATGGATCTCCCGCTGTTTCAGGATCCCGACAATGCCGCGCGACGCAGTCCACTATATCAAAGAGGCCCAGCGGGCCCGCAGACAAGGCCGGGCCGATGAGGAGCGCGCCCAACTCACCGCCGTGTTGGAGGCGGCGGTCGACGCGAGTATGGCGTCGGAGAAGCTGGCCGCCACGGCTCATCTCGCAGTGCTCGACGGCGACCACGAGGCAGCCCTGACGGCCACAGGCGAACTCATCAAGATCGACCCCGCCCACGCCTACGCGCCCGGAATCGGGATGGCAGTTGCCGAAGCGTGGCCGGCGCCACCGAGAGCCTGCGAGACCCACCTCTGCGCCCGGGCGATGCGCTTCCGCGAGTTCTGCCAGGAGCTGCCTCGCGATGGCGAAATCGCCGTGGAACTCGGCGCCGCCCACGGTCTCGCCACGAAGTTCCTCGCGCGCAAGTGCGGGATGGTCTACGGCATTGAGAAATCGCCCCAGATGGCTGAGGTGGCCCGCAACTACTGCCAGTACATGCCGAACGTGCGAGTGCTCGCGATCAGCTCCGACAGCCCCGGCGCCGTCCTCGTCCACGCGCCGCGCGCCGATCTCGTCTTCGTCGACATCGGTGGCTCGACCCCGGTCAAGAAAGTCATGCACGCCGCGCGCATGTACCGGGAGCTGTATCAGCCGCGCGTCCTGGTCATTCGATGCGTCTACCTCAGCAACTTCGTTGCGGGCCTGGCGTCCTCCGAGCCCGCCTACGGACCGACGATCTGGGCCGATCCCAACCTCGACTAACGCACTGCTGACCCCGCTTGTGGTATAGTCAATATAGGTGGCCGCCAACCGGCAACGCCGCAAGCGCCTGCGCGCGTCACCTAAGGAGAACGTTGACATGGCGGACGACTCCGCCCTCGACACGGGTCAAGAGGCCGAGGCGGACGAAAACCACGGGAGTGGTTTTCGGCTCTCTGACCACATATCGAGGAATGACCTCATCGGTCTCTGCGCCCTGACCGTTGCCCTCATCGCTGCCTTCTACCCCCAGATGACGTGGATGTGGGGCCGGTGGATGAACAGCGAGTACTACGGGCACGGGTTCTTCATCGTGCCGATCTCCGCCTATCTCATCTATCGCCGCCGCGAGGCCCTCGCCGAGTTGCCGAAGTCACAGGACTGGCGCGGGCTGGCGCTGCTTGCCTTCGGTGTGCTGATCCACCTGTTCGGCTGCCAGGTCGACGTGAACTTCATCTCAGCGTTTGCCCTCGTCTTCGCCGTCGCCGGCGCCGTCTGGTGGCTGTGGGGGGCGACCGTGGCAGTCGCGTTGGCCTTCCCTCTCGCCTACCTCTGCTTCATGGTGCCGATCGACCGGTTGCTCATCGACGGATTCAGCAGCCCTCTGCAGCTTCTCGCCGCGAACGTCGGCGCTGGGTTCGCTCAGATGCTCGGAATTCCCATCGTCCGCGAGGGCGTGAACATCAGCGTCCCGGACTATACATTTGAGGTCGCCATCGCCTGTAGCGGACTGAAATCATCGATCACCCTCGTCGCGCTGGCGACGTTGTACGGATACCTAACCGAGGGGGCCATCTGGAAACGGATCGTCCTTGTGGCCTCATCCGTGCCGATTGCCTTGCTCGCGAACTCCGTGCGGATCGCCGCGATCCTCATCGTGGCCCAGGCGATGAGCGCGGAAGCGGCGGAGGGCTTCTTCCATAACTTCAGCGGGATCGTCGTCTTCATGGTTGGTTTGGTGGGTCTGTATGCCATCGGGAGAGCAATAGGATGCCACAACACGCGCGACGATATCTGATCCCGGCCCTGGTTCTGCTTGCGGGAGCCGCGGGCGCCCACACCATCCGGCACAACCGGCCGGCGGGTGGCGCGACCGTCGATCTCAGCCAGATCCCGCTCAAGCTGGCCGGATTCCAGGGCTTCGAGGAAGAGCCAAACGCGAGCGTCTTCGCCTACCTCGGCGCCGACCAGATGCTCGAGCGCTACTATGTGAATGCCGAGAAAAACCAGCGCGTCGAGCTGAGTGTCGTCTACGCCCGCGGATGGCGGGCGCTTCACTCACCTCGAGAGTGCTTCAAGAACCAGGGCTGGAGCCCGGTTGGCGAGGGTGACCTCGAGACCACCGACAGCCCCCCCCGTTGTTGCCTCCGAACTGGTGATGGAGAGCGCCGGAGACCGCATCGCGACGGTCTACACCTTCGTGACGGGGGATCGCACCAGTGGCAGTTGGCTGCGCCATAGCGCCCGCATGGCGCTCGGCGGCAGCCGCCTGGGCGGAGCGCTGGTGGTGGCAGTGGTGCGCTCAGATGGCCCGGCTGGCGACGACGCCGCGCTCATGGCGGCCGAGGAGCTGGTGGGGGCCGTGACGGTAAATCTACAAAATGCTTGGAGGGGTGCAGGTAAGGCTGGTTCGAGTGGCGAAAGCTAGACAAGACTGATCATAGCACAACATCGCAGCAACATCACAGGAAAGAGCGTGATCTCTTGGGCGCCCTTCGTCGCCACCTCATTTGGGTCGTCATTCCCCTGCTCGTCGCCGCTGTCATCCTCCCCGCTACTGCCCAAGATACCGGCACTACGGCGGATGACCCCTTCGTGTTCTTCACGCCGGGCCTGGCCCTCACGGACCGGGACACCAGCCACGACAAGTTCTTCAACAGCATCGACACCACGCTCGTGATTCCATTCGGTCCAAACGTGAGCGCGATGGGCACGTACTCCCTTCAGTTCAAAGACACGCCCCGCTGGACGGCCGTAGGCAACTACGACTGGTTCGCGACGGACGATCTGACCGTCCGAGCGGCCGGTGGCATCTTCAGCGACGAATTCGGCGCTCGACTCACCGCCTACAAGCCCGGGCGCAAGTTCGGGACGGGCGTCCGCGCGGGCGTCGTCAGCGGCGACCTCGAGGTCGGCGGGTTCCTCACGACCCCATTCACCTGGGGCTTCCCGCTCCGCAAACAGCGGATGGGCGACCGCATCAATGGCCGAATGCGAGTGGCCGACCTCGGCGCATCAACAGCCGTGGCGGTCTCGATCCGCGGCGGCGAACTCGACATCGGTACCGAACCCGAGTACTTCTACCCCCGCAACGAAGACTGGGCCCGTTTCGCCCAGGGCGCGCAAGGCACTGCCGCGACGCAGACGGCGCTCGCGCCTCGCCTGCACCAGGTCTGGAGCACGCGGACCGGTGCGGCGATCCGGTCGTCCGCGGCCATCGCCGACAGCACCGCATACGTCGGCTCTGATGACGGCTATTTCTACGCGCTCAACCTCGATACCGGCGAGTTGCGCTGGCGCTACTGGCTTGGGTCTCCGGTCGCATCATCCCCCGCGGTCGAGGGCGGCCGCGTCGTCGTCGGCTGCGATGATGGGTCGGTATACTGCTTCTCCCGCACCGCCGACAAGCAACTCAGCGAGGAACGCGTCGGCGAGCAGATCTGGCGCTTCCGCACGAAGGGCGCGGTCGTCGGGTCGCCACTCATCACCGTCTCAGGCCTGGCAATCTTCGGCTCGCGCGATGGCAGCCTCTACGCCGTCGACACCCGCACCGCGAAACTCAAATGGCAGCACCAGACGGACGGACCGATCACGGCGTCGCCAATCAAGTCCGGCGGCCCGCTATCGGTGGCAATCGCCGACAAGAACGGCCTGGTCGATCGCGATGTCGTGTTCTGCGCAAGCGAGGATGGGTACGTCTACGCCCTCGGCGAGCACGAGGGCAAACTGATCTGGCGGGTCCGCGCGAATTCACCGATCGTGAGCACGCCCGCGCTGGATGGCCAGCAACTCTACGTGGCCACGCAGGACGGGCGCGTCATGAACCTGACGGCCCGCAACGGGCGCGAGGTGTGGACCCGAACCGTCGGCGGCGAGATCAGAGCATCGCTCACCGTCACCGATAAACGCGTCGTCGTGGCGACTCGCGGCGGCCGGATGCTGGGCCTCAATCCGTCGACCGGCGAGCCTGAGTGGGTGGCCGATCTCCCGGCCGAGATCGAGTCGACGCCGGCGGCCGTCCAGGGCAAGGCGCTCTTCGTCGGCGGACTCAACGGACACATCTATGCGGTCAACCGCAGCGACGGCAACATGGCCTGGGACATCGCCACCGGCGACACGATCACCGCGTCTCCCGCCATCGCCTACGGCAAGCTCGTGTGCGGCTCCCACGATGGCGTCATCTACGGGCTGAGCGACAGGGCTCCGAAGGGCGAAGTTGTCGCGCACAACGTCGCCACGGGCCGCCGACCTCGGGCTATAGCCACCGCGGAGACAGGCATCATGGCGCCGATTCCCGACGCCACACCGACCGTTACCCCTCCGGCCCCTGCTTGGAAGCCGCCGCCCGGATGGCTCGACGAGGGCGCGCCGACGACGACGATCACGCCGGCCGAGCCGGCTGCCGTCGCTCCCCAGCCCATTCCCGTGCCCTCGACGGTGGGCTCAACCACGGGCGAGTTGCGCATGCAATTGATTGCCGAACCCGCCGATGCGGCGGAGCTTCCCATCCAACTCGTCGACCGACGTGATGCCACGGTTGCCTGGGGCACGACGGCTCCGACGGCCGAGGTCGATGGGCAGATCGTGCATAACCAGGACGGCCGGGTCATCGTCCGCGAGACGTTCGATGGCGACGGCACGTTCCCCGTTACGATGATCACCGGGAAGGGCACGCGCAACGAGCACATCGCATGTCGTCTCGTCATCGTCGACACCACCAGCAGCCCCGCATCGCCCCGCGCCGTGGCGTTCAGCCCAGATGCCGACGGCGTCGGCGATACGATCGCCTTCCAGATCCTCGGCGAAGGCAGTGGCGTCGCGATGCGAGTCGTGGAAATCCGCGACTCATCCGGCACGCTGATCCGCGCGTGGCAGAGCAAGAATGCAGGCGAGAGCACCTACATCTGGGACGGCGCCGACCTCGCCGGCAAGGCAGTCGCAGCCGGCAACTACACGATCACCTACGAGTTGAAGAGCGATACCGCCACGCTGAAGCGCATGACCCAGGGCGTCATCCTCCAGCGCGCAGGCGAACGCATCGCGGCTTGGTAGGGCCAGTAGGCTGCGAAGATATGAGGGCCGCTCGACGCCGGGCGGCCCTTTTCCGTCTGTAAGCAGGACGAATGCGCGCCCCCTGCCAATACTGTCAGTAGCGTCAACGCCCCGTAGGTCGGATCTCCAGATCCGACGAGTCTAGTTATTGAGGCGCTGTCAGCGGCTCTATACCACCGTCATCCGCCAACGGAGCCCACTCATGCCTGGACGCGGGAAGCGCGGCTTCACCCGACGAGATTTCCTACGCGGCACCGGACTCGGGACCCTCGGATGGGGTCTCGCGGCGGCTGGATGCCAACGCGACGCAGCGATTGACTCGCCCGGCGTCACCCCTCCCCCGCCTCCCGGCCCGAAGGTCGTCATCGCGCGCGATCCCAATGTCATCTCTGAAGACGGAACCGAGGTGAATGCGGATCTTGTCAAGGACCTGGTGGAGAAGGCCCTCAACGAACTGACCGCCACGGATTCGCTTGAGGCCGCCTTCCGCCAGATGATCCCCTCAACTAGCAAGGTCGGCGTTAAACACAGCGTGATGATGACGCCGGTTCATGACGAGGTGTTGTACGCGATCTGGGACGGGCTGCAAGACGCCGGAGTCGCGGCGGAGAATGTCATCACCTGGGATCGCCGCGTGGGGGCACAGAGGCTATCGCTCGGGCGAGACGCTCGACCTCGACTACGACGATGAGCATGTTTCCGAGGTCTGCTCCGAACACGCCGACGTGCTGATCAGCGTGCCAAGACTGAAGACCCACTGGCTGGCGGGGATTGCCGCGTGCCTGAAGAACTGGGCGGGTGCGGTCAGCAAACTCAACGTGCAAGACGATAACACGCCCTGGCCGATCCACGCAGACTCGTGCGTCGACATCGGCATGATGCAAGCCCACCCGTCGATCCGCGACAAAGCCAAGCTCTGCGTCGTCGATGCGCTCTACCCGTTGTGCCACGGCGGCCCGCAGGTGAACCCGGAATACCTATGGCCATGCGGCGCGATTGTCGCCGGCACGGACGCCGTCGCGGTCGATCGCGTCTGCCTCGACATCATCCAGCAGCGCCGCAACGAGATGAAGGGCGAGGCGTGGCCGCTCAACCCGCCGCCAAAACACATCATGACCGCTGCCGAGAAGTACGGGCTAGGCGAGGCCAACCTCGACAGGATCACGGTGGTAGAGGTATAGACGCTATGTACGACGGGGGCATCTCGGATGATCACTGAGCAGACCGTCGTGACGACTGGTGTTGCTCGTCTTCAGCACCGCGGGCCACGCGGACGACGCGGCCCCGGAGCCCGGCCCGGCCGCCGGGGCAATGCAGGGCCCGCGGCACATCCCCAACTCCTTCCTCGCGATCAAGACGCACTGGAACACGGAGCTTGCCATCGAGGCGCTCGATGACCTGGGCATCACCGCCGTTCACGTGGACTTCAACCACAACGAACTCGAGCCGACGCGGGGCGAGTACGACTTCTCCGACGAGAACCGCGTCATCCGGAGCGCTGACCTCGGCGCGCGGCACGGCCTCGATCAGACGGCCATCGTCACTCACCCGTCGGAGTGGCTGAGGGTGCCGGGCAGTGCCGCCATGTTCCCGAACGACGACGGCGTCGAGGCCTTCGAGGAGTTCATGTACCGCGTCGCCGTCAGGTACAAGGGCCGGATCAGATACTGGCAGGCCGGCGGCGAGCCGCACATGCCCACCTGGCAAGGCCGCTATGTCACGATGCTCAAGGCATTCTGGCGCGGCGTGAAGCGAGCGGACCCGGACAACAAGGTCGTCCTGGCCGGATTCAGCGGCGGGAACTACAGGCACAGATCGGCGGAGCCGGAATTCCTCGACATCATCTACCGGCACGGCGGCAAGGACTACTTCGACATCGTCGCCTCACACCCGTACTGCTGGCCCCTCATGCCCGAAGAAGGGCGTATGCTCGAGACGATCGGGAACATGCGTAAGGTGATGGAGAAGAACGGGGACGCGAAGCCGCTGTGGATCACCGAGATCGGCTGGGCCGGCGTGGAGCCATCGATGCTAGGGCATCTGCAGCAGGACTTCTGGCACCGGCACCGTTCCGTGAGCGAGGAGGACCAGGCGCGCGCGCTGGCGAGGGTCTACCTGGTGGCGGCGACCGTCCCGTGGATCGAGCGCGTCTACACGTTCCACCTGAGCGGCATACCAGACGCGGGGTACGCGGAGATCCTCTCGAATCCGGACTTCTACATGGCGCTCTGGACGCCTTGGCTGGGCGACCGCGTGAGACCGAAGGAAGCGTACTTCGCCGTGAAGACCGTCGTCGCGATGATCGGCGAGTCAACCTACGCAGAGCGCATCGACCTCGGGCCGGACTTGTGGGCGCTTGTCTTCCAACGTGACACGGAGGCGGTCGTCGCCCTCTGGACCACGGGCGAGGACCAAGTCCTGACGCTGGGCGACACGTCGATGGTCACCGGCGTCACCAGCATGGTTGGCACACCTGTCCTCATCAGCGATAGCGAAATCCCCGAAGCGGAACTGAAGAACCAGGACGGAGAGACCATCGTGCGGGAAGACTGGTCCATCGACTGGGACGGGCCGAACACGCTGAGCATCTCGGGGAGGCCCATCTACGTAAAGACCGATCTGGGCAACGTCGACCGACTGAAGACACAGATCCAAACGGCGGCAGCCCGACCGAAACGCGACTTCCCCAACGGCTGAGACGCGCGCTACTCGCCCTGCTGCGTGCCTTCCCCATCCTCCGCATCCGCGATCTCGGGCCTCTCGAGTTCTGGAATCGTCGCCTCCGCGATGCGGCCGATCGGCGTCCCGTTTGAGTTCTTCAGGTCGAGCGCGATGGTTGTGGCTCCGCGGGAGACCTCAATCTCCTCATCGATCGAGAGGGGCGCCGCGGGCGATGCGGGGAAGCCGGCCAGTTCCGAGATCTTCGTGCCTTCCTCGTCGACCTCGCTCAACACTACCGAGCCCTCGGCGAACACGCCGAACACGCCCGTCAGATGGATGCTGCCGCTCTCGCCCTGCTCAACCACTAGCGGCTGGCTGACGGCGCCGGCATCCGTGGTCGAAACTACCGCCCCCGGCACCGCAGCCGCATACCAGTGCCGCGTGACCGTGTGGCTGGCATCGGGCTTGAGCTTCAGAATCTCCGACAACACTTCGACTTCCATGTACGGAAGCGTTCCGCTCGTGTAGACCTCGACGGTCGAGCCCTGGTCGGGATAGGTGTCGAGCTTGCTGGCATCGAAGCGCTTCACGAACGTCATGTTGCTGATCTCGTCGGCATACGCGATCCAGCCGCCGAAGGAATCGGCGCCGATCTTGCCCGTCTGCTTGTGGTAGCTCACCCGCATGATGCCGTCGGTGACTTCCCACTGGCTCTGGGCGTCCTCGCTCTCGATCAACTCAACGTAACCCTCTTCATGCTTGCTCTCGGGGTTGAGAGGGAAGTAGATCCGCGACTCCTCGTTCGCTTCCGAGCCCTCGACCAGCGCCCCTGGAACCTGCGTCACATCCCACACGCTCCAGGCGACATCGTGATCGCTAACATTGGTGAGCGTCTCGTCGACTTGCACGCGCGTTGACCCGGCGAACAGCTTCAGCGTCCGCGTGATCTGGATGCCCGTCACTGCCGAATCCGCCGGGCTGATAAGCTTGATCTCGCCCACTTGTCCAGCTTGTTGCACGATCTCGCCGGTCCACTTCCCGCTATCCAGTTCAGACCCGAGCGGGTCTCCGGGACCACCCCACTCGCTCTGCGGCGCCGGCCAGATCTTATAGCCGCCGTAGTTATGCCAGGCGCGATCGGCCTCGGTCTGGGGCTGCTCGTAGAGCTTCCCATACTCATCCGGGTTGGTCCAGATCAGCGGGTGGCCGTTGAGCTTGTACTCCATCACGCGCGCGCCGATGTCGGGCACGACGACCAGCACGACCAGGCCGTTCGCCATCCGCACGGCCTGCCAGCCGTTGTAGTCGACCTCGGTGACCTCAACGGTCTCGGTCGCCAACGACAGACCCGCGTGCGGAGTAATGTCGGCCGAGCGCGTGCTCGTCTTGTCACCCGTGGCGCCACAGCCGGCGACCACGGCGATGGACAGAATAGCTACAACACATGCGACTGTTCTCATCGTGAGTTTCCTTAGTGAGCCTATCCTTACTAACTCTAACATTCGCGGCGAGGGCTATGCTTCCTTCACGCGAGGCCATCGCTCCTGATTTGGACGCAAGAAACCTGCAACCGGGTTCCCGCCCGCGTCGTAACCATCACCAGTAACGCGGTTCACAGACCGCCCAACGGGCGGCGTTCGATGGGAGAGGTTACATAATGTCGAGCAAGCAGGTCGTGATGGAAGTGCCGGACTCAAGCGGATCGTCGACGCGGCTCGTCCTCGAGAGTGACAGTGACACCGGCGCCGTGCAGATGATCCGCCGGGGAAACGATGTCTTCCTCGTCACCCCCGAGCACGAGATCATCGCCGCGCTGGTCCAGATGGACCACGGCGCGGACGACGTGGAACGGGCCGGGTAGCCGTTCATCGCGCGCACCCTCTACCCCTGGATGAGGGGCCGGCTATCCGACGTGCCCCATGAGAAACTCGTGCGTGCGCTTGGCGCTCTCGTTGACTTCCGCGAGAGTCTTCCCGCCCAGGCACTCCACGATGCACGGACCATCGAAGCCGGCGTCCAGCAGCGTCCCGAAGACCGCGTCGAAATCGACCTCGCCCGTGCCAGGCTCAATCGCCACATCCCCGAGCTTGCCGTCCGTGTTGTCCTTGATGCACATCGCCACCGCGCGATCCGCGACCAGCTTCACATCCTCAGCGGCCGATTCACCCGTGTAGTAGTGGATGTTGCCCGGATCGTAGTAGATCCCGAACGTCGGGTGATCGATCTCATCGTGAACCGCGACCAGTTCCCGCGACGTTGCGCTGATCCCGCCATGCGGCTTGAGCGTCACGATGACGCCCTTCGCGGTCGCGTGATCAAGCGTCCCCCGGACGATATCGCAGTATTTCCCCCGCAAGTCATCGTCCATCGTCCCGCACGTCAGCACGTACTTCGCGCCAACGTCCGCCGCGCAGTCAATAATGCTCCGGAAGTGATTGCACGCGTCCTCAAGCGACTCGCCGAGTCTCATGCTCGCGAGCAGCGTCGACGGCGCAAGCCCCGCCGCGCTCGTCGTCGCGCTCACCTCAGCCGCCCGGCCTGCCGGCGAGTCCGGCGCCAGCACGTCCTCGCCCTGCTGGCGCATGTACCCCGCAAGCGTAAACCCGGCGGCGGCCATCCCCGCCAGCGCATCCTCGAGCGTCTCCTGATGCCACGGCCTGTTGAAACAACCCAATTCACATCGCGCCACGATTCATGCCTCCCGTTGTGCTCAATGTCGCCCGCGCCGTCGCCTTCGTAGGACAGGCGCAGGGAAACTCCGCGAGTTTCCACGCCTGTCGCTTTTAGCCCGGCGGCCCGCCAAACCCTCCCGGCGGCGGCGTCATGAACGCGTGACCGCACTCGTCACATTGTAGCGTCGCCAGTTCCGCCGCATCATTCAACTCAACCTCGTGCCCGCAATACCCGCACTTCGCCACGGGCCGATAGTCCTGCCAGCGCTTGCTCTTGCGCCAAACCCTCGCCGTGCCATACTTGACCTTATAAGATGCCACGCGTACGGCACCATCGAGATGGGCAGAATGATCACCGCCGCGAACCCGGCGGGAACCCAGATCAGGAGCAACGCGCCGCTGACGATCATCGTCCATCCCGTCGCGCGATTTCCCTTATCCCAGATCTCCCGGTCCGCATACGTCCACGACACGCGCAGCCCGCCCCACCAGTTCGGCTTCGGCGGCCAATACGCGAGCCAGATGCCGATCAGAAGGAATAGACCGGCATACGTCCAGATGATCCAAAGGGGCCTGATGGCATACGCGGGGAATCCGAAGAGGTCGAACTCCTGCATGACGCGCCTCCTGGTTGCCGTCGTGGGACAGGCGTCTCGCCTGTCACTGCCCGCCATGCGCCCACCTCACGTAGCACCGGCGCCCTCGCCGGTGCATGCAGACACCCCTCTACCTCCCGTTGATCTCCTCAACCACCTCAAGCGCCGGCCTCGGCGATCCATCCGCCTCCCGATGCAGCGCCTGGGTCGCGTCCGCGTGGGGCACCACCGTCCGCCACGCCCACAGGCTATACCCCGCGTTCTCATCCACCAGGTACCCCAGCGCCTCAGTGAACCACTCCACCTGCGTCGCCTCATCCTCGTCGCGATCCGCCACCGGCTCCTTCCGCACCGCCATCCCGATCTCGCCACAGAGCAGCGGCAGCTCCGGGTGGTACAGCCGCGCCGCCTCCACGCGATCGCGCAAGGCCTTCATGTTTCCCTCGAGGTCTGTCGTCGTCCGCCAGTAGTATCCGATGCTGAAGAAGTCGAAGCCGCATGTGCTCGCCTTCGGACGCTCCTCCGCGGGCTGACTCACGGCGGGATCGATCAGGAAGTCATGGAACCCAATAACCGCGTCCGGATCGCCGTCGCGGATCGCCGTGCACATCGGCGGCAAATACTCGCGCATCAGCGCCGTGAACCACCGGTTCATGTCTTGCCACGTCTGGATGGTCTTGCGCTCCGTCGTCGCGTGCGGCACGAGCGTCTCCCACGTATACTCTGTCCCCCAACGCTCGTTCCAGTAAGCCACATCCGGCTCCGTCCGGTGGGCCCAGCTCCGAAACGCCGCGATGCTCTCGGGCCGCTCATTTGGCCGGTATAGCACGGTCGGCGGCAGGATCTCCTCGGTGCAGAGCAGATAGAACACGTTCCCGAACTCCCCCACGCCCTCCGCAATCCACCTCAGGAATCGCAAATGCTGCGCGCGGTGTTTCGGCACTAGCGGCCAGACCGGCACGTCCACGCCCTCCGGCCCCCATCCCTCGCCGAGGTACGCAACCACCAGCAGCACATCCATCTCGCGCTCAGCCGCCAACCGACAGATCCCCCTCAGCTTCTCAAGCTTCTCCTCGTCATACGGACCGTCCGCGTCGGGCTGATACGCGGCCCATACATTCACGTCCCAGACGGTGTTGAAACCCATCGCCTTCAGGTCATCCAGGTCCTTCGCCCACGCATCCAGATCCAGCGCATCCTCCCCGAACAGGTAGTTCGAGACTGAGCGCGTGCGAGGGATGTCGTCGACATCGTATGCCGATGCCGATGTCGCGCAGAGCGTGCCGGCGAGCAGTAGTGCGCTGAGCATGGTCGGCTCTCCTATCCAGAGGCTGCCTGCACGTTCCGCGCTGGCGAACACAACGCCTGCGTGGAGTGTTCTAGCATAGAAGGACGAGAATATGGATAGCCCTGGTGCTGGCCCATACCGGAGCGCTCAAGGGGAGGCGATGACATGAAACAGACAGACCGTCGCTCATTCCTGACAGCCGCCGCGGCGGCCGGCGTCGGCGCTGCGCTGGGCGCGACCGGCGAAGCCGCGCCCGCGCGCATCAAGCGCCCAACTCTCTTGCCGCGAGGATCACCCACGACAAGAAGAGAGAGCGAGTTCAAGCTTGAGGCAACGCCCACAATCACCAGAACGGGACGCATCCGACCCGCCATCCCCCAAGAGCCCCTCACGCTGAGGAACGCCGCCGACGCCGCCAAGGCCATTGGCCGCAACGATCTGCTCGGCGCCATCGCGGACACGCCCCAGGGCAGCCAACTCCTCACCGGCGTTGGCGTGCCATCCGCAGTCAACGGCGTCTACGGCTACTCCAACCAATGGGGCGTCCTGATGCCCGACCAGCAACTCGCCGACGCCTACAAGGCCGGCGTCTACCTCCGACCCGACGGTTGCGACTACGTGGGCCCGACCGTGAGCGGGAATGCGCCGCTGAGGTACTACTCGCCCTACGCCCAGCTATCGGCGACGAGGAAGGCGGAGAACCGCGTCTACATCGACAACCACGGGAACAACAGACCACCCGGCTTCCTCGCATTCTACATCAAGACTCCAGGCGCTGCCGATGAGGTCCGCAACTACACGCTCCAACTCCACATGCCCACCCTCTATGAGGGCTACTGGATGAGCGACGCCACGGGAGGCGTTCCGGTCGACTGGATGCTAACGCAGCCGGGAGACTCTGTCGCAATTCTCCAAGTGCCAGGCTCATCCGGCGGGTATTGGGGCTTCCAGTTGAGACCCGTCAAGTCATCGGGCCCCGCGCGGTTCGAGGGCTGGTTCGATTGGCTACACGTCCAGGCGCTCTAGGGACGTAGTGGAGGCGAGGACATGAAACAGACAGACCGTCGTTCATTTCTGACAACCGCAGCGGCCGCCGGAGTCGGGGCCGCGCTAGCCGCAACCGGCGACGCCGCGCCCGCACGCATCAGGCGGACGCCGCTTCGGCGACGCGTGTTGGAGAACGTCAGGACGGAGCGCGAGTTCACGTTGGGTTCGCTCCCCAAGGTCGCAAAACCGCGCCGCTCCTCGCGGACGCTGTCGTCGAGAATGCCTGAGCAGCGCGTCCCGGGGACGCCGAAAGAACCCGCAAGCCGCAACCAGATACTCTCCGGCATCAACCAGCTCCCCGGCGGCAAGGCGTATCTGCAAGGCATCGGCGTGCCCGCGCCGAAGGACGGCAAGTTCGACTATTCCGATCCTTGGAAGTACATCTCCACCGATGAGGACCTGGCGCAAGCCTACAAACAGGGAATCTGCCTGCGGTGGGACGGTTGCCGCTACAAGGGAACGCCGCTCACGGAAGATCCCCTTACCTACGAGTGCCCGGTTGCCCAGATGAGTCCCACCGCGATGGACTACAATCATCTGTCCTTCTACAACCACCGTGAGAATCAGCTCCGGGAGTTCATGTCATTTGAGATGAAGACGCCTGGACCGCTGGAGGATGCACGGAATTACGCATTGCTGCTCTATATGCCCATGGACCACGAGTACAACTGGGAGGCCGACCACTCCGCGGGCGTCCCGCTCGACTGGGTCCCCACATCGGATAACCGCCTCGTGGCCCTGCTCCAGGTCGGCGGCGGCACCCACCTGTTCGGATTCAGGGCCTACTGGGATCCAAACCCCTATGCCCCCACGCCCTACCCCGCGAACCATATCAGGGGCGGGTTCTACTCGCTCTGCGTCCAGGCGATCTGAGGAGGTGAGGCGGCGTGTAGGTGCAAGAAACAAGACGAATCGGCGAGCCGCGCACCAACGGGAGGCCCAACCATGTCACATCAGGACAATGACGACACAACTCGCCGCGAGTTCCTGAACCGCCTCGCCGCAACCGGGCTCGCGCTATCAGCCGCCCCCGCCGCCATCGCGGCGGGCACCCGCGGCCGAGTCCAGATCAGGCGATCCCCTGACATCCGCAGACGCGGAATCACCCTTGAGGCGGTCCCTGACGTCACGCGCGGTGTCCCCACCCGGACGCCCGATGACCCGCCCCCCGTTTCGTCTGAGATGGTTCAACTCGACGGGATGGATGCCACTCCCAAGAATGACCTCCTGCGCGCGATATCGGCCGCCGAGGGCGGCCCGGAGATGCTGAACAGCATCGGCGTCTCCCCGCGAGGAGGCGGCGCGCGGTCGCAGCAATTCCAGCTCAGCCCCGGCTGGCAGCACATCCCCGCCGTGATCGGCTTCTCTCTCGCGACAGCCTACGTCTCGGGCATCAAGCTGGAGGCGTCCGGAAAGATCACGCCGAGCGGCTACGAAGCCAACTACCCGCCGCTGTCGTACTGGATCGGCGCCACCTCTGTCACCAGCCAGCACTCGCCGCCGAGGAGCGACCGCGTGTTGGTCAGTCCCGACAGTCTCGACGCAGCCGACCGCACGCTCATGTCCTTCACGATCCGCACGCCCGGGGCCGAGAACGAACGCCGCACCTACTTGCTTGAGATGGACTTGCGTGGATGGGGTGAGATCGCGAGCGAGGTCCACCACGTCCCGGTCACGTGGAGCAGGACGAGCAAAGACACGCTCACGAGCATCGTCGAGCTGGGCGGCACCGGCGACAAGGGCCCGGGACACTGGTTGCGCATCACCAGGGGCAACGAGGGCGACGCCTTCAGCCGCCAGTTCCGCTGGCTGAGCGCAATCGCGCTATAGAGCCGACCGGCTCGAAGGACCCGTCACCAACATCCAGGCCTTCGTCGGGACCAGCAGGACGTTCCGCCTCCGGGGGGAGGTCCGGGTTGCGTCCTGGCTAACTTACGGTGCGTGTCACAGCTTGACTCCTCCCCCAACGCCTCCGACCCCACGCCTGTCGTCGCCGATCATCGGGGCCAAGGTGTCACTACCCGCATCATTCTGATTGCCGCTGCGCTCGTCCCCCTGAACGCCTTCTTCGTGTTGTTCATGTCGTATGAGCGGAACATCTTCGATCCCACGCTGGTGGCCCTGTTCTGGAACGTGCTGTTCCTGCTAGTCGTGGTCCGGCTGATCAACCAGGCCCTGCTGCGGTGGCGCCCCGCCGCTGCCTTCAGCCCCGCCGAGTTACTGGCCCTGTGGGTGCTGATGGCTGTCGCCACGAGCGGAGCGGGCCTGGACAGCATGCAATGCACCTTCTTATCGATGCAGGGGGCGTTCCGTTTCGCCTCGCCGGAGAATCACTGGGAGAGCCTGTTTGTCCAACAGATCCCCTCGGCTCTAACGGTGAGTAACAGCGGGGCCCTCGACCGCATCTGGACGGGCGGGACCAGCATCCTGACTCCCCGCAATCTGACGGTGTGGGCGGGCCCAGTCGCCCGTTGGTGGGCGCTGATGACGATCCTATGGGCCACGCCGATCGGCCTCATCCAGCTTCTGCGCAAGCGGTGGATCGAGCAGGAGAAGATGGGATTCCCGATCGTCCACCTGCCGATGGAGATAGCCGGGCGCGGGGTGCCTTGGCTGCGCAGCCCCATCTTCTGGGTCGCCGCCGCACTGCCGATACTCGTCAACCTCCTCGGCGGGCTCCATACGTACTGGCCCGCCGTGCCCTCGATCCCCACCGCCATGTGGGACGCGCGACTGGATGCGGGTCGGTTTCTCGTCGCGTTCGGACGTCCGTGGAATGCAGCCAGCTACATGCTCTACTTCTGTCTCTACCCATTCATCATTGGGCTGGGGTTGCTGCTGCCCGGCGAGCTGTGTCTCTCGCTCTGGTTCTTCTTCCTCTTCTGGCGGGTTGAGAAGATCGCCGCCTCGTGGCTCGGGCTGAGCGCGCAGTGGGACTCACATTACGAGTTTGCCGCGGGCGGCTACCTGGCACTGATCGGGTTCAGCCTCTGGGCGGCGCGGCACCAACTGCGCGCCGTGCTGGTCAAGGCGTGGCAGCGTGTTGGGCGAGAGGCCGGCGAGCCGCTTAGCCCCGCGACGGCAGTCGCCATCTTCCTCGTTGGGTTTGGTCTGCTGGTCTCGATCGGCGTTAGCGTGGGGCTCAGCCTACCGGTCGCCGTGGCGTTCTTCACGCAGTATTTCCTGATGACGGTGATCATCGGCCGTATCCGGGCCGAGATGGGGCTGCCCACCCACGAACTAGAGCGATGGGGCCCGTCCTATCTGCAGAGCACCATCGTCGGTCCCCGCGTGCTGGGGCTACAGAACATGACCACCCTGAGCCTCTTCTACGGGTTCACGCGGGGCATGAGGAACGTCCCGTTCCCTCACCAATTCGAGGGGCTCTACTTCGGTTCGCGCACCGGCCTCAATGGTCGGAAGTTGCTGCTGGCGACCGTGCCCTTCATCGCGTTGGGGCTGGGTTGGGCATGGTTCTGGACGCTATTCTTGTCATGCAGTCGGGGCCTCGGCACCTACCGCGGCTCGTTCCACACGTGGTTCGCCCAGGAGACGTGGACTCAGCTTGCGGGCTGGCTGCGCGGCGATGCCCCCGTCGCGTGGGGGCGGGTCGGCGCCGGGGCGATCGGATTCGCCGGGTACTGGACGATGATGGTGGTGCGGACGCGGTGGCTAGCGTGGCCACTGCACCCCGCGGGCTTCGCGCTGTCCACGACCTGGTACATGTCGCACATGTGGTTCCCAATGTTCATCGCGTGGGGCCTGAAGGCCGGCACGGCACGTTGGGGAGGCATACGAAGCATCCGGGCGCTGCCCGTCATAGCATATGGCCTTATCCTGGGTGACGTGGGCACTGGGGCGGTGTGGATCATCTACGCGATGATCCGCCACGTCCCCGCCTATGCGTTCTGGCAGTGAAGGGCGCGAATCGACAGGTTCTTACAGGAGCGAAAGAAGGGTAGGCATGCGCATGACTGCGATCGTCTCAACCTGGGCAGTGCTGACGCCGCTCGCTGCCGCCTCGGTCGTGAACGCCGCCCCCGAGGTCCGCTCGGTGCGGGTCCTCACTCCGCGCGTCGACCGCTACGGGCGCTTCGAGTTGGCAGCCGACATCTCCGGCGATTGGAGCAACCCGTTCGACCCGGACCAGGTCGACGTGTCGGCCGAGTTTCTCGCCCCCAGTGGCAAACGGCTTGAAGTGCCCGGCTTCTGGCACCAGGCGTACGAGGAGCACCCTCCCGCCACGGAGGCGCGGGAGCAGATCGAGGGGCTGACGCTCTTCGCGTATGCCATGGACTGGCCGGATGGGACAGAGGTGGAGTTGTTCGTTGATGATATCTGCCTCCTCGACGAGCGCGGGAGGGAAGTGCCGTTCGATGACATGGAGGAAGGCGATGCGCCGCGCGCCATCGGGGTAGACGGGTCGTCCGTTGGGTTCTCGACCGAACTGGTCCACGGGGGCGAGAGGGCGCTTCGCTTCGTGCCCACGCTCTCGAAGGGCCAGCACTGGCCCGCGGCGTTCTACCGGCCCCAACTGGCTGACTGGTCAGAGTGCCAGGGCATGGTGTTCTGGGTGTACCCCCGATGCGATACCCCTCTCGGGCCGCTGCGTTCCTACTATATCGACAGCGAGTGGGGCAAGTCGAGGATGGTCACCTGGGAGCCCAGGAACGGGACGCTTAAGGCAAACGAGTGGAACCGGCTCGAGTGGCGTTGGCCCAAGCACTGGCCGCCGGTGAAGCTCGTGCCGAGCGGCGAGCCAGAGTGGCGAGTCCGATTCACTCCGGCTGAGACGGGACGCTACACCGCCAGGCTCTCGGCGACCGACGGAAGCGGCGGCGCTCTGTCGGAGCCGCTTGAGTTCACTGTGAAGCCATCGAAGAAGCCCGGCTTTGTGCGCATCAGCGAAGACGATCCTCACTACTTCGTGTTCGACAACGGCACCCCGTTCCTGCCGATCGGCCACGACGTGCCGCTGGGCCTGCCGGACGTTCGCGAGTGCTTCCCGAAGATGAGGGCCAACGGCGAGAACGCCACCTACTTCATATTGTGTCCGTACGACCTGTCGTTCGAGTGGGACACGCTCGGAGTCTATGACCTCGAGAAAGCGGCGCGGATCGACCGGGTCTTCGAAGCGGCCCGTGAGAACGGCATCTATCTGAAGCTCTCCTTCGACGTGCACGACGCCTGGCGGGCCAGTGGATGGTGGGCGAAGAGCCCCTACAACGCCACGCGCGGCGGGCCGTGCGCGTCACCGAACGACCTCTACACGAGCCCGGAAGCGTGGGACTACTACCAGAAACGCATCCGGTATCTATCGGCCCGCTGGGGACACAGCACGAACATGATGGCCTGGGAGCCCGTGGCGGAGCTGGACGGCGCGACCGTGCTAGGCGGCATCGAGGGTTGGGGGTACACGAGGCGCGCGGGCGGCGACCAGGTGTCGGCCATGCTCGTGCCGTTCCTGAAGAAGCTCGCGGCGCATCTTGACTCGATCGATCCCTACGATCGCCTGTTCACGACATCCTTCGGCGGCGACACGAGCGATGACGCTCACTGGAGTTTGCCCGAGGTCCAGTACACCCAGATCCACTGCTACGATCCGGCCGACCCTTCCGAAACGCTCAGCAGGTGGGCGCGCGATCTGACGGCCCGATATGACAAGCCGATGATGGTCACCGAGTTCGGACCTGGCCTCGACGGACCGGCTCCCGGCATAGACCCCGAGGGCATCAATCTGCACAACGGCATTTGGGCCAGTCTCCTGGGCGGCTCCGCCGGGAGCGCGCTTAACTGGCACTGGGAGTTCATCGACGCCTTCGACTGGTACCACCACTTCCGCCCGCTCCGGGCCTTCGCAACGGGTATCGATTGGCCGCGCGAGGGCTTCCGCCCCGCCGACCTCGCAACGCAGACGCCCGATCAGGGGCGCGCGATGGAAGTCTCAACCACGATCACGGGTCTCGGTGGTTTCGGCGACGTGAGCGTCGAGGAGTACCCCGTACGCGCCGACGGCTCGCTCGCGGCTCTCACGCCGCCCCCGGAGTTCCTGCTGGCGCGCGACCGTAGCGAGCGGCGCATCTGTCCCCGGTTTGTCGTCGACTTCCCGCGCGCTTCGACCTTTGCCGTCGACGTGCGCCAAGTCTGCCCTGGCGCTCGGCTGGAGTTAAGGGTTGACGACGCGCTGGTGAGGGCGGTGGACTTGCCAGCGGAGGACGTGCCCGGCAAGACGTCTGTCCTCGACCCAACCTGGGATCTCTGGGTGTGCGACTACAACGAGACGTTCTCCATCGACGTGCCGGCCGGGCGCCACGAGATCCAGGTTGAGAACGCGGAGACCAATGGCAGTTGGATCCAGGTGAAGGGGTACCAGTTCATCCGTCAAGAACCCGTGTCCCTGCAGGCGATAGGCCTCGCCGGACAGAGTTCTGTTCTCGTCTGGGTGCGCAATCGCGAGAGCGTGTGGTACAACTGGGACCGCCCGATGCCGCCGGCTGTGACCGGAGCGAAACTCGTGCTTCGCGGGGTGCCCGAGGGCAGGCTGCGCGTCGAATGGCTTGATGCCTGGACGGGCAGACGCCTCCGCCGAGCGACGGTGGTTGCCTCAGGCGGCACTGTCACGTTAGACATCCCTCCCGTCCGGCGGGATGTCGCGTGCCGACTGCGCCGCTAGCCCCCGGGATCGGAGCCACGCGGGCTGCTGCTGGGATAGCTCGACCACGCGCGCCGGCGAATTACGCGGCATGATCGACGTGTCATCTGCCCCCAGACTGAGCTCACCTGAGCGCCGATGGGATAGGTCGGTGGGACACCCAACCCTCCCACTGGCTCGATGGGAGAAAGCAGACCCATGCCGAGGAAATGCCCATGGCTCGCCGCGGCAGCGGTTGTCATTCCATTCCTGCAAATTGGAGCGTCGATGATGCCGACCAGCGCGACTGCCCAAGCGGGTGTTGATACGA
>PVBE010186273.1_pt1 | contig 38426 bp, 40 predicted proteins | sample 1631181 | NCBI WGS metagenome assembly PVBE01 (sample SAMN08397723, study PRJNA350692) | Marine metagenome, whole genome shotgun sequencing project. | isolation source: water | place: Pacific Ocean | collected 2012-04
ATACAGGACTCGAACCTGTGACTTCTTCGGTGTAAACGAAGCGCTCTAGCCAACTGAGCTAATGGCCCTCACATTCAGGTTACACCTCTGCAGCGTACGGCCTGAAGGGCTCAATTGTACCAGTTTCTTCGCTGTAGAGCAAAGCACGATGCATGCCAAGGCGAGAAGCATCTGGCATATCGATGAGGTTCGTTGAATCATTCGCGCCCATCTGTAAGAGGACTCGCATGTCAAACTCGCGAAGCGCTTGTCGGTCAAACGTGCGGTTTAAATTTGAAAGCGTGTCGGTAGCCACAATAACGTGCATCCCAAGTGTTGGACCTTCCTTGAGCAACTCTGCAAGTACTTGGTTTGGCGACTTTGGTTTGTCTTCGTCTTGCATCGAAAAACTGTAATCATCTTCATCGCGACGAAGATCTCTAAAGCGGTGCAATTCATTTACTACAAAGTAAATAGTTGGAGCGTTTGATGCCCCATCTTCAAGGCGTTTTTGCAGTTCGGTATTAATCGAAGCCATCATTTCTTCAACACCTCGTACCCCAACAAGTGTTGGTTTGCTTTTCATTGTATTCATCGCAGCCGGAAGAATGGAAGCGTGGGATTGGTCTTGTGGCGATCCATCAAGAAGTATGAATGAAACATCTTCTGGTATATATTGTTTATCAAGTGAGCGTAACGCACTTGCCAACATGCTCGTTGTTGTTTCGTCTTGTTGCCCGACTATAAGAAGATTGCTCGCCGAAGCAGTGCGGAATGTAGCAGACGTGTCATCCTTAATCGCCATTGCCCCGCCAAGCCATGCCTTTGCAGAAAGCGGTTTTGTCGTGGCATCAATTTTATTAAACTCGGCGTTTTTGTCGAGAAAGACTGGCTGATTTCCTTCGTAGACTACCATCTCGCGAAGTACGCCATTATCACGTGTTGCTAGGTTCTCAAGAAAAACTTCTCGTTCACTATCGGTTATCCAGACAACTTGGAAGGGGCTATTGCCCTCAATGTTTCCAGCAGCATCGTTATAAATTGCTTCGCCTGGTCTTGAAAGTAAACGTGCAGCAGCGTTATCTTCGTTGAGAATAATATAACTGTCTTGTTCTGAACATTGAAGAGCAACCCGAACAGCCATCTGGCCCATCGTTGAACGACTTAGTGTGTAGGCGCCGTCTAATGTTTGTGAGCCCATAATTGCATGTATGCCAAACGCTCGACCTTGGCGCACAAGTCGGTCAAGTAAAAGATTTGCTTCTTGTGCCACACGGTCATCGTCAATGAAGAACTCTTGGAATTCGTCAATAATAAGTAGGATGCGAGGCATGTGATTGCTGGATTTTTCTCGGAAGCCGGCAATGTCTTGTACTCCCAAATCGCGGAACAATTCGCCGCGACGCTTAAGTTCATCGTCAATGCGTTGTAACACGCTTATGCCAAATTCTCTGTCACTTTCAACAGCGACAACTCGGGCGTGTGGCAATTTATGCGTAGCGTATGTTTTAAATTCAACACCTTTTTTAAAGTCGACAAGATAAAACTCAACTTCATCAGGGCTATACCAAAGCGCAAGGTTGGTAATTAACACATGGAGAAGGGTGGATTTGCCAGAGCCAGTTTTGCCTGCAATAAGTGCGTGTTGAGCAGTGCCTTTTCCAAGCGTAAAACTTTGCAATTTTGTTGCACCAGAACGACCCAAGGGGATTGCGATCTTCTCAGAGGTTGAACGGGACCAAAGGTTTTCGGCCGATGGGGCAATAACTCCAAAGGGAACTTCAACGCGGTGCGTTCTGTCTGCTGTCTCGCCCACCATTTTGACAATAGTCGTGGTCGTAATTTCATCTGGCGGCAAATCAATATTGAGCGGTAATTCCCGCAATTCATCTTCATCAATGCAAAACGTGTTGTTTTCTTCAACTAAACGGAGAGGAATGCGTTGCAGAGTATCTTCATCGATACCTGATGGAAGTGGAATAGAAATGTCACGATGAATGATGACATAGACTCCGCATCGGGCGCCACTGGTAATAATACTTGCGAGCCGTTTCGATGCAAGTTCAGAAAAGTTGTTTGGTAAGTCAGCGATTACTAAGAAGCGGTAGGGCTCGGCAATTTCGCCTGCTTGTTCATTATATGCATCGATAGATTCAAATTCATTACGCAAGTATTTTTGAATGACCGTTTCCATATGCTCAGTAAGTCGAGCAAGTTGAGTTTCAATATGCCTTGGCTCAGTCCATGCTCGGTCAAGGAGTTGTGAATCTTCATAATCTGCTAAGTGCATGACGCCTGCAAAACTTTGCCCGAGACTCACTGGGTCTATAAGTGTAAACTTTGCTTTTCCTGGAGGAATCGAAGTAAGTACTCGCATTATTGCATTTTGAATAATCGCAATACCCCTATCTCGATGTTTGCCTGATGAGGAAATGAGAATGGATGCATTGCCTGGCAATGTAGAACAGAGTGGTAGGGAAATGTTTGATTCAATTGGTAGAGATAAATCCTCGCTCGTAGGCAAAACTCCTGCAACAGTCACAAGATCTATAGCAAAATCTCCAATTGAAATAGTTGTATTTGTCTCAGTATTTGGACTCCATGAAACCCAGTCGGTATTCCATGGGAGGTGTTCAATGGAAATCGTTTCAATTTGTGTGTTGCAGTTAGCGTTAAATGTTTGGAGTTCTTCATTCCATCGTTTGGTGAGTCGCTCCATTGTGTCGTGGTGGTCAGCTTGAATCGATGCCATGCTTTCCGCAAACATTTTTTGTATCCGCGAACGTTCGGTGTCTTTTTTAAGGTCGAGTTCTGCCATTGTTGTTTCGTATGTTCGTAATGCATCCGCCGCATCCTGTTCAACTCGAGCTGCTAAAGTTTTTGCAACTGCTTCAAACCGACTTTTTTCTTTCTCAATATCTTTCTTTGAAAGCCGATCAATTTCGCTGAGTCTAGGTTTATATTTTTCTTCGGCATTTTTTATTTCTATGTCACGATTTATCGTGATTGCTTTTTCTTTTGCCTTGCGTTTTATTTCAGTTGTTTCAATTGAAATTTCGAATGCTGACTTTGCAAGAGATATATTTTGGTTGAACTCGTGGTACTTTCTTCGAATTGAGTTTTTCCCAGAAGCAAATGTTGCAATTAGTGCAAGGATTGAGATCCCCATCGCTCCAATTGGGATAGCAAAGAGTGGAAGTGAGAGTTCCCAGTGTGTGTAGGCGCCAGCAACAGCTGTAGCACCTGCGGTTGTGATGCACACAATAAATGCAGGGCGGAAACCAACGAACCACTTTGCTTTTGGGTCAGATTGAATAGCACTAAGTGCTTGCGTAGCAGCGTGCGTATATTCTTCCATGGTTTTTTCAACCTTGGTTGTGTCGATCGTTTTTTGTTTTGTGTTTGGTTGGCGTAATTTTGAGAGTGTTTTTGGGGCTTCTTCGCATAATGTGAGTAATTTCTTCTCCGTTTTCTCAAATGATTCGATGACTTTTTGTGCGTGTTTCCGAGGTTCAGAAATTGCGCCTTCATATACGGATTCCGCAAGCCAAATTGCCTCGTTTAGTTTTGTTTGAGTTTGTTCGCGAAGATCTTCTGCATCGAGTTCGATTTCGCTTACACGCAAATCATGTTTATCCTTTAGAACATCGGGTTCAACTTCACGCCGTTTATCTGTTTTGGCGATTGCTACATCTCTTTGTTGTGTTGCTTGTTCGCTTTGCTCTTCGTAGAGTTGTGAGCATTTCTCAATAAGGGTTGCTTTCTCGTTTTCTGCGGCGGCCTTATTTATATCAATGCGTTCTCGTAGTTCGCCCTCTTCACTTGTTGTGTCTTGTATCATCACTCGCAGCGCCGCGAGTTGTTCTTTCTGATGTTTGAGGATGGAGTCAGTCATAATATGTGTAGAGAGTAATGTTCCCATGGATTGGTATTTCATTGGAATTGTATCTTGTTACGAGCAATCACTTTGAGCTTTCGTAACTGATTCACCCATCGATTCCATCGCTCGAATTGCAGAATTGACAGCGCCGAGTATCGGGTTGATGTGTTTTTCTTCAATTCGTCTACTGACTGGATCGTCCCATAACTCAGTCGCCTGGTTCCATTGATATTTCAGGGTCTTTGTCGCTTTTGTCAGTTGTGCTGTCGCTGTTTGCATGCTCATCGTGTGGGTCTTTCGTTTGTTCTTCGCCTTTACGTGCGATTGATGTGGTTTGCGTTGTTGAGAGTTCTTCAGTTGCAGAGGTCGTTTTCGTAGATAGATACGATTCAAGAGTTGCGATAGATCGCTCGATGAGAACAACAGTCTTTTGTGCACTTCCATCAAGTGCTGAACTCAGTGGAGAGAGTACGCCTCTATATTCGTTGGTACTACGTTCAAATGTTCGTGACCATCGATTTGTTTTCTCTAGTTTTTGTTGAGCATGAGCAAGTTCTGCCTTACGTTTTCGTACAAGCCGAACTTGATCGGTTGGACCTCTAGGGTTGTCTGGCTGTGATATTTTTGCTCGAAAGAGTTCATTTTTTGCTTGTGCAAGTTTTTCTTCAGCTTTTCGTATCTCTTGAATCCAATGTGCGGGTTGTTGTGATTGAAGCCATAGTTGAGTTCGCATAACTTCAGAGTCACTCGTTGAAACGGCTTGCTTTGCCTTGTCAATAAAGTGGATAAGTGCAACACGAAATTCTCGAAGTGCTTCTAATGAACGGACATTTGATGATTTTGCCATTAAGTTACCGTTGTTGAAGGTAGTCCTCGATGCGCTGCGCTTTGCGAAGGAGGAAAGGGATTTGTTCTGCTGATGATTTAGAAAAACGGTCCATCGCTTTGGTTGTGAAGTCAAACTCCTCTTCAAACTTTCGTTGTTCTTGGTCACGCCAACTCTGTGATAGGGATGCCATTCTTGATCGCATCACTTGCAGTTGGTGTGTCAAATCGTCATTAAACCGCTTGAGGTCATGTGCGAATCGTCTAATTTCTTCGGGGTCTGCTATTGCTTTTGCCATTAGTACATATCCTTTTGTATTATAAGGATACACCCCAAACCGCATTGTGGTCGGTATTTATGGCAAAATGATGCTTCAGGTCTAATAACTTGACCAATTTTACTTCGCAATAGCCAGTTCTACTGTTGGTCTACCAACAGAGTAGTAGTTGAATCCACGGTTTGCCATTTCGTTTCTCTTATACAAGTTGCGTCCATCAAACACAACTGGTTCGTTGAGCAATGACTTTAATCTGTCAAAATTAGGAGAACTGAACTCTGCCCATTCTGTACAAATGACAAGAGCATCCGATTGATTGGCAGCTTCATACATGTCTTTGAATATTTCAACTTCTGGAACTTCGTCATGGAAAGTGCCACATGCCTCGGGGTCAAAACCAGAAACTTGTGCGCCGGCTTCAATTAAAGTTTTTGCTATATCAATCGAAGGCGCGTCTCTCACATCATCTGTGTTTGGTTTGAACGCGAGTCCCCAAAGCGTAATTTTTTTGCCTGATAGATTGTTGTCAAAGTGTTTAAGGATTCGATCTGCGAACCATTTGCGTTGACGCTGATTAAGATTATGAACTGCAGTGTTGACAAGACATGGCGCATTTGCATCATCTCCCATTTCCATAACTGCAAGGGTGTCTTTTGGGAAACAAGATCCACCATAGCCAATGCCTGGCTTGAAGAACTGATTGCCAATCCGGCTATCGGCACACATTCCTGCGCGAACTCGTTCGATGTTTGCGCCGTTTCGTTCGCAAAGTGAAGCAATTTCGTTGATAAAACTAATTTTGCATGCAAGCATGGCGTTAGATGCATACTTCACCATTTCAGAAGAGTGAATATCAAAGAAGAAGATGGGGTGTCCATCACTTATGAATGGAGCGTATACTTTTTCTAAATTTTGTTTTGCTCTGTCATCTTCAACACCGCAAACAACACGGTCAGGATTCATGAAGTCATCAATCGCATTACCTTCTCGTAAAAACTCTGGGCAGTTTGCGATGGAATATTTCCCTTTAAGACGCTGTGCAACTTTGTGCGTTGTCCCAACTGGAACGGTAGATTTAACGACGACAGTTGGTGGAACATCAAAGGAATCAAGAGAGTCAGAGATGCTATCGGCTACGCCCATGACATGCGACAGATTGCAGCGACCATCTTCGCCGGTTGGTGTGCCAACACAAATGAAGATGATGGACGCATCCCAATAAGCAGTTTCTGGGTCATCGGTGAAATGAAGCCGGCCAGCGTTAATGGACTTCGTCATCATTTCAGAAAGACCTGGTTCAAAGAAAGGAGCCTTGCCTTTACGAAGAGTTTTAACTTTATTAGGATCTATATCGAGGCAAGTTACGTCATTGCCAGCGTTTGCGAAGCAAGTACCAGTAATCAAGCCAACGTAACCAGTGCCAACAATTGCTATTTTCATGACTTCATTATACCCTTTTCGAGGTCCAGTAGATATTGCTTCTGCTTTAGAGCCGCACTTTTCAAACCGGTTGAGCCTGAATATCCGTGTAATTTCCCAGTGGCCGAAATGATGCGGTGGCAGGGCGTGATGATGGCAAGTGGGTTTCGTCTCATTGCTTGACCAGCAGCCCTGGCAGCTTTTGGTGAACCAACTCGCTTAGCGAGTTCCTTATACGAAACAGTTGTCCCATAAGGGATTTCTCGGCATGCCTTCCAGCAATTTTTAGCAAAATCAGATCCATTTGGAATTGGAGCATCAAACGAACTTATTTTTTTGCCATCAAAATAATTGACAAATTGCTTTGCTAATTTATTTGTTGGTTCCTTTTCTGTCACATGTTTACCAAACTCGCAAAACAAGTTGCCATCAATATATCCAAGTGAAATTGGGCCAACCTCGGTTTCAATTATCATTTGATGAGGTTGAAATCTGCAACAAGAGGTAGATGGTCGGAAAATTCTGCAGTGTCCTCGGCACTAAGATTTTCTTCAAGTAATGTTTTCATGTCAAGATCGCCGGTGTCGAACACAAAACTATTGACGAGTTCAATAGTTTCTGGAGAGTAGAGCATCCAATCTAATCTTCCTGGGGTGAAGGAACTTGTTGTGTCAGACCACGTTGCGTTAATCCGATTATCAAGTTGATACGCGTCAACAATTGCAAGTTTGTTTGATTGGACTATTTCTAAGGGTTTCATTGTTCCAACAAGATTCCAGTCACCAGCGATAATCCATCTTGGAGATTGCATGTTGTCAATAAGCAAACGGATTGATGTTGCCTCTTCCTGTCGTTTGACCTCAGCTTCACCAGTAGGCCCTCCACAGCACCGAAGGTGGAGTGATATAAAGTTAACAGGTTTCTCTTTTACATCGACGGTACCACATATAGCTTTTAGTTTTTCAATATTTACAAAGCGTTTTGGTTGAAGTGATGTAACTATTGCGCTTTTTAATTTATGATGACGTTTAGTGCCATTGCTCTCACTTGTGCTAGAGGACCAGTTCCCTTCAAGTGTTTTGTTAACAAAATTTAAAATATCTTCAGAGGTGTCATCGCCATCAAGTTCTTGAAGAAGCAGGATGTCAGGTTTCAGGGCTTTTAGAATGCGAGCGCTTCGGTCTGTGTCATTAAGAATGTTGCCGAATTGAACATTCCAACTCACAACTCGAATGTCACCCTTCGGTATTAGTTCGTGTGGCAATAGTGGTTCGGTGGTCTTAGGTTTGTTGACGCGAAGTTCAAACTCAGTCGCTGAAGTGGTGGGGGAAAAGACGACACCTGCGTCGTATGGAGATATCCATTCATCGCCTTTTTTGCACGAAACTCCGTATCCCTTTCCTTTTGGTGAAAAGAAAATCGTGTACTCTCCAATGTCTACAACTTTTTGCTCGGACAACTGTTGCAGGCATGCTTCGCTAAGTATTTCGATGCGTTGATACACAAAGTACGCATCTTCTTGTTGGGTGACTCCATCTTCCCAATCATGAAAAGAACCATCAATTTGAATGGGAGAAAGAGTAAGACAAAGTACTGGAAGAATATGCATAGTCTGTGTAGAATACACGGTATGACGAACACAACCGAATTTCCACTATTAGATCCAATATCACTTGAAATGCTTCGTGCTCTTGAAGTTGCTGATACTCAAGTTGCTGCAAGTATGGAAGCGGAAGCAAAGCGTCAACAGTATACGCTTGAATTAATTGCAGCTGAAAACCACGTCTCTCCAGCAGTGATGCATACGATGGGTTCATGGCTAACTAACAAATACGCAGAAGGGTACCCACGAAAAAGGTACTACGGTGGTTGTGAACACCACGATGCTATTGAAGACTTGGCAAGAGATCGTGCTAAGGAGTTATTTGGATGTGCATACGCGAACGTTCAGCCACATAGCGGAGCGAATGCAAATATTGCAGCATTTATGGCGTTGTGTAAACCCGGTGACACGATTTTATCATTGCCAATTAGCTCCGGAGGGCATTTGAGCCATGGTTTAAAGCCAAACTTTTCAGGGACTTTCTACAACATTGAAAGTTATGAACTTGATAATGAAACTGAAACATTAGATTACGATCACATTGCAGCACGCGCACTTGAAACAAAGCCAAAGATGATTATCTGTGGGTACAGTGCGTACTCACGAACAATTGACTTCAAACGCTTCCGTGAAATTGCAGATTCAGTTGGGGCGTATTTGATGGCAGACATTGCACACATTGCAGGGCTTGTTGCAGGCGGGCAACATCCTTCTCCATTCCCTTACGCACATGTTGTTACGACAACGACACACAAAACACTTAGAGGTCCTCGTGGCGGTTTGATTTTGACTAACGATGAAGAAGTGTCAAAATTGGTTGACCGAAAAGTTTTTCCTGGTAGCCAGGGTGGTCCATTGATGCACATCATTGCCGCAAAAGCGGTTGCCTTTGGTGAAGCCCTCCAGCCATCATTTAAAACATACGCGTCAAACATAGTTGAAAATGCTGCAGCCCTTGCAGATGCTCTCGTAGAACATGGGTATCGACTGTGTAGTGGTGGTACAGATAACCACTTGATGCTTGTTGATTTACGCCCTCGCGATAAAAATTTAACAGGCGCTGATGCTGAAGATTGGCTTGGCAGAGCGGGCATTGTTGTGAATAAAAACGGTATCCCAAATGATCCACGCAAGCCAATGGTGACTAGTGGGCTTCGATTGGGAACTGCAGCTCTCACAACGCGTGGTTTAAATGCGGACGATATGAGAACAGTTGCATCGATGATTGATCGCGTGCTTGCAAGCGGTGGTGACAAAGAAGTTTGCAAAACAGTTAATGCTGAAGTACACGAAATGTGCGAGCAACACCCTTTGTATGGCCATTGATGACTGCGCCTGTATTTAATATAGTTTTACTTACACCGCAAATCCCAAACAACACTGGGAACATCGGTCGTACTGCAATGGCGACAGGTTGTCGTTTGCACATCATTCATCCAATAGCTTTTGATATGGATGAAAAAGCAGTACGAAGAGCTGGTTTAGATTACTGGCATTTGCTAGATGTTCGTGAACACGAATCGTGGGATGAGTTTTTAGAGAAGGAAAAGCCAGCCAAACTTTGGCTGTTCACAACAAAAACAAAACGCCCTCTGTGGGATGCACAGTTTTCAAAAGGCGACTACTTGCTATTTGGAAGTGAACAACACGGAGTTCCACAAGAAGTTCACGATTTTATTGGCGATGGTGGTAGAGTTACATTGCCGATGGTCAATGATGCTCGGAGTTTAAACCTCGCGACGGCCGTTTGTGCGGCAGTTTATGAGGGAATTCGTCAGCATTTTGACTCATAAACACTGTCAAAATGCTATAGTCTGATGTCTAACAACTAATATTTAGCAACCCAATTTTGGAGACGAGAAGCTCATGGCAAAGTATAAAACAACTGATATCCGTAACATTGTGATGACCGGCGCTGCAGCCGCCGGAAAGACGACTCTTGTTGAAGCAATGCTTCATGATTCGGGAACAATAGGTCATGTTGGAAGTATTGAGCAAGGGAATACAGTATGTGACTTCGACGAATTAGAAAAAGAATATACCCATGGGATAGATAGCGCGATTGTTCATTTCGATCACAATGGTGCGCATGTAAATATCATCGATACGCCTGGAAGCCCTGGTTTCTTTGGAAAAGCAATAGCAGCCTTTCCTGCAGTTGAAACCCAAGTCATAATGATTGATGCAGGGTCAGGGATTGATACGATTACCCGCAAACTTTTCACGATTGGCAAAGAGCGGAAATTGCCACAAGTGATTTTGATTAACAAAATGGATCATGCGGAAGATTTGGGAAGTTTACTTGAGCAAATACAAAATACATTCGGCTCAGTTTGTCGACCTGTAAATTTGCCTACAGATGGCGGTAAAGGAGTGATTGATTGTTTCAATAATGCAATTGGCGACTCAGACCTTGGAGATGTTGCAGATTTTCATACCGGAATTGTTGATCAAGTTGTCGAAATAGATGAAGAATTGATGGAAGCATACTTGGAGCAAGGCGAAGTAAGTGCAGAGCAATTACATGGACCATTCGAGGCATCATTACGCCAAGCACATTTGGTTCCTGTGATGTTTATGTCTGCAAAAGAAGAAGTTGGTGTTAAACAATTTATGGACTTCATAGCATCCCTCTGCCCTAATCCACTTGAGGGCAATCCAAGAACATTCATTATTCATGAGGGTGACGAACAAGAAGAATGGCATGCTTCGAATGATGGCGACCATCCAGTCGCACACGTGTTTAAAGTTTCTTCAGATCCTTACGTTGGGAAGTTGTGTGTTTTCCGTGTTCATCAAGGCGTACTGAGTTCGAGCGTACATCCTCGTGTTGGAGATAGTAAAAAACCACTTCGTTTGAGTCATGTATTTAAATTGCAAGGCAAGGATCATGTTGAAGTTTCAGAAGTTATTTCCGGTGATATTGGCGCGGTTGCTAAAGTTGACGAATTGCATTACGGAAGCGTGATGCATGATGCTTCACTTAGTGAGCAAATGAAGATCAAGCCATTGCCAATGCCTAAACCAATGTACGGTCTTGCAATTGATGCTGCAAACCGAAACGCTGAAACTAAACTCGGTGAAGCACTCGCGAAGTTACAGGCAGAAGACCCAACCCTTGAAGTAGACAGAGTTGCTGCAACAGGTGACCTTGTCTTGCGAGGTTTAGGAGATATCCACTTGCGAGTAAAACTTCGTCTGATGAAAGACCGTTATGGAGTTGAAGTAGAAACTCGTACCCCAAAAGTGGCATACAAAGAAACGATTACTGCAAACGCTGATGGTCATCACAAACACAAGAAACAATCTGGCGGCTCAGGGCAGTTCGGTGAAGTGTATTTGCGAGTCGAACCGTCCGTTGGCGAAGAAACAGAAGAAGCTGCTGATGGCTTTGTTTTTGTTGATGATACGTTTGGCGGTTCCGTACCGAAACAATTTATGCCTGCGATTGAAAAGGGCGTAAAGTCTGTCATGTCAGATGGTGCGATTGCGGGATATCCAATGTATAACATTAAGGTGACCGTTTATGATGGCAAACATCATGCTGTTGACTCAAAAGAAATAGCGTTTATGACGGCGGGCAAAAAAGCATTCATTGAAGCTGTGAAAAAGGCGAAGCCTGTTCTTCTTGAGCCATTTGTGAAGTTGCATATTTCAATCCCTACTGACATGATTGGTGATATTTCTTCGGATATTTCAGGTCGTCGAGGCCGAATTTTAGGTACAGAGATGTTGCCAGGCGATCAGGCACTGCTTGAAGCTGAAGCACCTTTGTCAGAAGTGATGTCGTATACAAATCAGTTGAAGTCAATCACTGGTGGCACAGGTTCATTTGAAATGGAATATTCACACGATGAACGGACTCCTGCAAATGTACAGGCGGATGTTGTAAAGTCGTTTAAGCCAGATAGTGATGAGGATTGAAACCACTGAGCTGCCCCAAAGTTTGGTTGTGACATCAAAAGCCGTGAATAACGAATGGATTAGTAGCACGTTCCTGCCCAATTGTTGAAGCAGGTCCATGTCCAGGATAGATGTGCATGTCATCGGGAAGTTGCATCAATACATGTGCAATTGTGTGTCGCAAATCTTCAACATTGCTCGTTGGGAAGTCATGCCTTCCAATACTTCCAGCGAACAAGGTGTCTCCTACAATTGCTTGTTTTGCTTCATCGTTTATTAAACACACAGATCCAGGACTATGTCCTGGAGTATGAACGACGCGCCATGTTGAGTTTCCGAGCGTTAATGAATCTCCATCTTGGAGTTCCATATCAGGCGCACAGACAGTAATGGGCATTCCAGCAAACCCAGAGAGATTCAAAGTCGGGTCAGTATTCCATGATTTTTCAATTGGATGGCAGTAAATAGGAACTTCCCCGATGGCACCTCTGAGTTCGTCGAGACCAGCGATGTGGTCTGCATGGCAATGGGTCAAAAGAATCGATGTTGGTTGCAAGTTTTCATTTTTGAGGTATTCAATTAGCGGTTCTGGTGAATATCCGCAATCTACGACCCAGCACTCATCTCCAGAGGTGATGACATGGCAGTTTGTTTGAAAATCCCCTAGGACAAAAGGTATTATTTTGAGACTCATAAGTAGTGCTCCTTGGGTATACAATGCATATTCAAGGAAGCATACCTAATAATGAAAAACAATAATACGAAAAATGAGTCTTATTATGTACTACTAGTAATTTCAGTGGCGCTACTCTTCTTGAGCCTTGCTAATTGGGATGTATTTTGGGTGCCTTTCTTCATCACTGCGATTGCATCGATTATCTTGCTCGTCCTATCCATCTGGGTACAAATAAAACTTGTTGCGTATTACACACTCGCAATACTTTCCGTTGGTGGAATTGTTGCCTCTTCAGCCGCTGAATATTCTCCACCAGTGCTTACGGCTTCGATTATTTTGTTTGGTGTTACAGTTGCTTGCATTATTGCTACTTCGCAATTTTCTAAGCATTTCGGTGTGGGCGAAACATCTGATTCAGCTGAGTTGGGAGCTCTTCTTGAAGCTGCTCAAATGTCTGAAAATGCAAAACGCGTGTTGTTCCGTGGTCGTGAACTCTGTTTCCTAAGAGACGCCGTACAGGAAGATATTGAGAAGGGCGAATTTCATTCTGCACTGGTATTGTGCGACCAAATGGCGAATGTGTTTGGTGCTGTTGAAGAATCGGAGCAAATGCGAACACAAGTTCAACAAATTATTCATCGGCATCACGAAGATCGAATTCGTAACGAGATGGAACAATTAGAAACTCTGCTTAGTGAACATAAATGGGTAGAGGCATATCAATATGCCGCGCGGTTGAGACGTCTTTTCCCTGAGTCGCCACTCTTGCAAGGGCTCGAGCAACATATTGCAGATGCTCGAACAGAATATGGTCGAAACCTAGAAGTTAGTTTCCTTCAGGCGGCAGATAATGAAGATATTGATAATGCTATGGGACTACTTCGTGAACTAGACTCGTATTTGACGCCTGAGGATGCAAGAAAATTTAAAGATGTTGCGTCGACAGTTGTCTCTACATATCGAGAGAGTCTCGGAGCAAAGTTTAAGATGGCTGTGAATGATCACCGATGGCGTGAAGCAATCGTATTTGGTGAAGAATTGACGCGGCACTTTCCAAACACGAAAATGGCTGAGGAAGCCAAAGAAATGCTTGAAACAATTCATGTTCGTCTTGTTGAGGAAGAGACATCTGTATGAGACGACTTGTCGTGACAATTTCCATTTTTGCTTCCGCTCTTCTTGTGAGTTGTGTCTCTGATGATTTTGGCAATATAGTAGAAGGGTTTTCCCCGATTTCCCCAAAACAGGCAGCCTTGATGGCAGTTGATCAATATGACGCAGATGACCGTAGAACTGGAATCACGCTCCTAGCCAATTCGCCATTTGGAGGTGCTCCTGAGTACCTCAAGATTTACCGCGATTACGTTAAGAAAGATCACGACCCACTTGTTCGGGCAGCATCGATTAAAGCGCTCGCACGATTTGGGAATCCTGAGGATGCAATGCTCGTTGTGAAGTGGCTTAATCGCAGTGATGAGCAGAGTACTCAAGTGAGAAGAGCAGCTGCAATTTCACTTCAACGTCTTCACAACCCCGCTGTCGTGCCAAAGCTTCTTCGTTCGCTTCGAGATCCCGATGAGGGTAGCCAAGTTCGCGCTTCTGTTGCAACGGCACTTGGTCAGTATCCTGAGGATCAAGTTTTTATGGGATTGGTTGCTTCTCTTCAAGCAACTGATTTGGCAATTAACCTTTCGGGTGCACAATCACTACATACATTGACAGGTCAAGTTTTTGGAACAGATTGGGATGCGTGGTTTGAGTGGCGCAGAGAATCAGTTGATGCTGAGCAAGATATTTTTGCACATATGTCTGTATACGAGTATCCAACATATAAACATGAAGCACGTTGGTGGGACAGACTTACTTTTTGGGAACGCCGAATTCACGAGAAGCCAGATGCTCCAGCTGGGTTAAAGAAAGCATCTACTCGTTCAACATACGATGAAGAAGTTGACAGTACCCAGTGACCAAAAAACCAGATTCACATTCACAATCAGAAGAACGTAGACGAATTTCGGCAATGCAGCCATCGCCAGAGGATTTGCCAGAACCACTTGCAGAACCAATAGGAGCAATACGTAGCGGTTCGCTTGCAGGTAAAACAATGTGGGCGGCGATTTGGTTTCTTGCGATTCCGATTCTTATTCAACAAATTCTAGTTGCAAGTGTTGGGCTAGCGGACAAAATTTTTGCTGGCGCATTGCCTGACACGGTTGTCCTGCCAGCAATGGATGCGATTGGGATTGGTTCGTACATTGGCTGGTTCATTGCAATTGCAGTTTCAGGTGTTGGGATTGGTGCACAGGCGTTGATTGCACGTGCAATGGGAAGTGGCGATATTTCATTGGGCGAAAAAGCACTTGGGCAGTCGTTAACCTTTGCCTTTCTATGGGGCTTTGTCGTCGCACTAGGGCTTTGGCTCGGTGCTCCGGTGCTTGGCGAGTTCTGCCAACTCTCAGCTGAATCGCAGGTATATCTTGTTCAATATGTCCGAGTTATTGCACTTGGGCTACCAGCATGTAGCGTGATGACAACAGGTTCTATGGCATTGCATGGAAGCGGCGACACAATTAGGCCAGCTGTTGTGACGGTAATCGTCAATATCGTGAATGTCATTGTTTCATGGAGTTTGAGTGGAGCGAACATTCGGTTTGGCGATTCTGTGCTTGCCAACCCATTCGAATGGGATCTTCATGTCATTGGAATTGCTGCAGGTACCGCGTGTGCATATGTTGTTGGTGGTGTATTGATTGTGATTGTGCTGCTTCGTGGGATAAAAGATTTATCGCTCAATGTACGAGACCTAGTTCCAGACTTTGCGCTCTTCTGGAGAATTGCGAGGATTGGTGTTCCAAACTTCTTTGAAGGACTTTCGATGTGGGCGGCGAATTTATTTGTCTTACAATTTATAGGGCAGATTGCAGCAAATATGGCAATTGAAATGGATGCAGACGAGCCTGTTGCACAAGGATTACAAGGTGCGCATGTTATTGGTGTGCAGTGGGAATCGTTTAGTTTTTTGCCCGGTTTTGCCATTGGCATTGCTGCTGGAACACTTGCGGGTCAGTATTTAGGCGCTAACAATGCCAAGCAAGCAAAAAAAGCTGTTATGTCGTGTGTCCTTCTTGCTGTGCTGTTTATGGGCTCTTTGGGAATTATTATGGCTCTTGCTGGGCATACGTTGACTGCCATTATCTCAACTGAACCGATGCATCTTGAACTTGTGCCACAGCTCTTATTTATTGCTGGAGTTACGCAAGTTGGTTTTGCAGTCATGATGGTAATTCGCCAAGCGTTGAAGGGGCTTGGAGATACGGTGTGGACAATGATCATCTCGACGTTTTCAAGTTGGTGTATCCGTCTACCTGCCGCTTGGTATCTAGGTGTTCACCTTAATCTTGGGCTAGTTGGGATTTGGTACGCACTCTGTGGCGAGATGTTTCTTCGTGGTGGTTTCTTTGCGATACGATTCTGGCAGGGTGGCTGGGTTCGGAAGATATAGAGCATTCATTTCACACATCTGGTTTGAAATATAAATGAAAACGACGAAAGATATACGTCCTTACTTCAGTTTGGAGTTCTGAGTTGTTGGGTGAGCCTTAGCAGCCCATTTCGAGGCGTTCAGCGAGAATAGACGGAAGACCGACGGAATGTGTTTCGCTCTGCGCGCCTTTGATGTCATATTCGGTTCGGTAGAGTGTAAATATTGCTTCTGCATCCGGAGAGGTATATTCAAGGACCGCATAACTTGCGCGAGAGTCGCCATCGCGAGGCTGCCCAACTGCACCAGGATTGCAAAGATATCGATCTTCGGGATTTAAAGTAATCGACTCGCCGTGAACAGGAATCTCGAGAGTGACCTCGCCGGAAGGTTGCGAACGAAAGACAGTAGGCAAATGCGTATGCCCATGTAAGCAAATGCCTTGGTCAAGACCTTCAAATGCTTTAATGGCGTGAGGAAGTTCATGGATATACGCAGAATCATGAAGCATCGGTGTATCGTGAACAAGAAGAAGGGAATCGCCAAGTCGAATTCGAGTTTTCATATGACTTATGGCATGCAAATGATATGCGCCGAGTTGATCTCGAGTCCAATTTAAGGCAAGAAGGGCGGCACTATTAAAATATCGACCAAGGTCTGGGTCAAGAACTGCTTCGTCGTGGTTTCCTCGAACAACTTCGTGGCAATAACTCAGGACGAGGTCAAGACATTTTGTTGGCGAAGGTCCATAGCCCACAATATCACCAAGACAAATTATTCGATCAACTTCTAGTTCGCCAAGTCGGTCATATACCGCCCGCAATGCTTGTGCGTTTCCATGGATGTCTGAAATGATGCCATACCTTGACATAAGTTGTTACTACTATTCGGCTTGTTCACTTGATTTGTCTTGATTTATTTTTTCTTTCGCTTGTTCTTGGGCAGCAAGCAAGGATTTGATTTTCGTATTGTCAGGTGAAAGAACCATGGTCTGCCGTCTTCCAGCGAAGCGGGGTGGAGTTTCTATTCTTGAAATATCTGCAAGCTTCTCAATGATTTCATCCATGCGCTCATTACCACGCTCTTTGTGCATCATTTCTCGACCTCGAAAGTTTTGAACTATGAGAACTTTATGCCCTTCAAGCAAAAATTTTCTTGCCTGATTGATTCGAATACCTACATCATGTGGATCAATTTTCATTGAACGGCCAAGACGAACTTCCTTCGTTTCTACAGTCTTAGTCTTTGCTCTGTTTGCTCGTTCTTTTTTTGATTGTTCATATCGGTATTTTCCAAAATCAAGAACCCGACAAACTGGAGGGTCTGAGTTTGGAGATACTTCAACAAGGTCTAGACCCGCTTGGTGTGCAAGTCTAATCCCTTCATCAAGGTCGACGACCCCGATCATATTTTCGTCTTGGTCAATAAGTCGAATTTTTTTAGCACGAATTTTATCGTTTATCTTCGGAAGGTTTCGTGCATTTTGACGTGGTTTAATAAAGCGTCTGCGAGCGATAGGACAAATCTCCATATGGTGTGAGGGAAAGAAAATCGACAGTCTTTGTTTGACGAGCCGGAGGGACATTCATTGAATTAGTGGTGAGGATATTGGTCATGCTGGGCGGTGTGAATGATGCGCGTACACAGCAACTCCGAATTGGTTCGGAGAGTAGTACAAAGTTGTAGCACATTTCATATTCATATCCTGCACCTCTTGTGGTGTGTTGTTGCAGGATATGTAAAAAGCCACTGATTATCAAGTATCTTTGGGATGTTCTACCTTAGGAAAGCAAGTTTTTAATGCCGAGAATTCGCCACGTGTCTTGATTTCTTCCTTGATTGCCTTAGTAAATGTGTCAAGACTGACAGCGCCAAGGTCTTCCATAATGCCACGCATACGAACACTTACATTATTTTCTTGAGAATCTCGAGGGCCTACAACAAGAAGCCATGGGATTTTCATGTCCGCAGCAGAACGGATTTTCGCTTGGATGCGTTCGTCACACGTGTCAACAGTTGCTCGTATTCCTTGCTTTGTAAGTGTGTTAAGCACGGTGTGAGCATAGTCATTTGATTTTTCAGAGATAGCGAGTACCCGAACTTGTTCAGGAGCAAGCCATGTGGGGAAAGCCCCAGCAAAATGCTCAATAAGCACACCGATGAATCGTTCCATCGAGCCAAAGGGAGCGCGGTGAATCATGATTGGTCGATGTTGGTTTCCATCTGCGCCAATGTATGAGAGATCAAAACGCTCAGGCAGATTGTAATCCACTTGAACAGTGCCAAGCTGCCATGGTCTTCCTAGAACATCGTTGACGATGAAGTCAATTTTTGGCCCATAAAATGCGGCCTCGCCTTCTTCTTCTATCCAAGTAACGTCGAGGGTTTTCGCGGCGTTTCGGCATGCTTCTTCTGCTTTGCCCCAGTTCGATGTATCCCCAACATACTTTTCTGAATCTGAATCCCGTAATCCAACTCGCACTTTATAGTCGTTCATGCCGAGAGTTTTAAAAATAATTTTCACGAGTTCAAGACATCCAACAAGTTCATCTGCGATTTGTTCTTCTGTGCAGAATAAGTGCGCATCATCTTGAGTAAACCCACGAACACGAGTCATGCCTCCAATTTCGCCAGATTGCTCCCACCTATAAACAGTTCCAAACTCTGCAAGTCGAACGGGTAGGTCACGGTAACTGTGGTGTGAACTTGCGTAAATGCGAATGTGGTGAGGGCAGTTCATCGGTTTCAATAAGTATCCCTCAATCTCACCAGTTTTCATGAGATTCGCAAGGTCGCCGCACGAACATCCTTCGTTTGCTAGTGCGTTAAGTTGTTCTGGGTCAATAAGTGGTGGATATTGACTTCCTTGATAGTACGGGTAATGGCCCGATGTTTTGTATAAGTCAAGTTTTCCAATGTGTGGCGTGAAGACTTGGCTGTATCGTTGTTTTTGCAACTCTTCTGATATGAATGTCTGAAGTTCTTGTCGCACAACAGAACCATTTGGTAGCCATAGCAAAAGACCTTGTCCAACTTGTTCATCGATGTGAAAAAGTTTCAATTTCTTGCCAATAACGCGGTGGTCTCGCATCTTGGCTTCTTCAAGCATTTTTAAATATTGCTTCAATTGTTTTTTATGCACAAAAGCAACACCATAAACGCGTGTCAAACTATCGGAATCAGAATCGCCGTGCCAATAACTACTTGCAATGCTTTGGAGTTTATATGCTCCGATAGATGCTGTAGAAGGAACATGAGGGCCTCTGCATAAATCTTCCCAATTTTTATTTGGCTCACCGGTCGCGTACCATGTGAGTGTTTCAGAACCGTTTTCAATCGCACGCTCTGCATTATCGATTTTGTATTTACTCCCTTCACTAGAGAGTTTCGCCATTCCTTCATCAGCAGGGAGTTCATATCGTGTGAAAGGGCGGTCTTCTTTGATAATGTCTGCCATTTCACTTTCTATTGCTTCAAACTCTTCGCTACTTAAAGGTTCTGCACCTTCAAAGGAAATGTCGTAATAAAAGCCATTGTCTAGCGCAGGGCCATACACAAGTTTTGACTCGGGACGAATCCTTTGAATTGCTTCAGCCATGACATGAGCGCAACTGTGTCGAATAAGTTCTAGTGCGTCAGGATCACTTTCCTTTTCGCCTTTTCGAGCAGTTACGATTTTGACTTCTGCATCTTTAGTAATTGGAGTCGAAAGATCGGAAAGTGCTCCATTGATTCGAGCCCCAATTGCACACTTAGCAAGTCCTTCAGAAATATCGCATGCGATATCGTATGGCGTTGTGTCATGGTCAAATGTTCGTGTTGTTCCATCTGGAAGAGTAATTGTTGGCATAGTGCTACTTGTTGAACAGGTTTGACTGTGTTGGGAATACTGGTGGTTCGTCTTGCATGTCAGAAACTTCTCGTGACAGGTCTTCTAAATCTTGGAAGTTGAAATATTCACTTGCATATCGTATGTAGACAATTGGATCAACGGATTTGAGTTGGTGAGCAATTCGCAATCCAACTTCATGACTTGGTACTTCTCGATCAAAGATCTGCATGAGTTCTTCTTCGACATCTCTGACGATGCAAATTTTTTGTTCCTCAGGAATAGGACGTTTTCCACATGCTGCTTGTAAACCACGCAGCACTTTTTCAGGGTCGAAGGGCACTCTTGTTCCATCACGTTTTATGACCATGAGTCGAGATGTTTTTTCAACACGCTCAAATGTTGTGAATCTGCGATTGCATTTTTGGCATTCACGACGACGGCGAATTGAACGTCCGCCATCTGAACCGCGGCTATCAATTACCTTATCTTCATCACGTTCACAGTACGGGCATAACATAAGGTGATATTGTACCACCCAAAATTAGACTGATGAAGCCGAAGAGTATTTCATAAATTTTGAGTATGCAGCTTAATTTTCGGCTGGAGCAAGGGCTTCGCGTGATGCTTCTTCAAGATAGAGGATACGGTCGCATGAACCGCACTTTACTATTGAGTCTTTGTTGCCCATAAGCGTAGTTATAGTTTCAAGTGGCAAGTGGAGACTACAGGAAGTACATGAATATTCTCTTCGTTTCTTATCAATTATTTCAATGGCTGCCATTGATTCGCCCTCGTAATCGTCAGCGATATCATCAAAGTCAGAAAGGACATCGTCTGGAATGACTGATGCTGCGGCGTTACGCTCCTTTTGTAGTTCACTTAATTGTTCTGCAATTTCTGACTCATGTGTTTTCAGATCCTTTGCAGCAACATTCTTGACTTTTCCTCGCTCTTCTAAGCGCTGGAAAATATCTGTAGCTGAGTTTTCTAGTTCCTCAACAGCAGACATTTCTGCAAGTTCATCTTGTTCAAATGCCTTGCGGTGTTCTTTAATAGTATTTACTTCAGCAAGCAAAGCTGAGTATTGTTTGTCATTTACTGCTTGTTTTAATTCGTCGCGTAAGTGATTTATTCTAGTGTCAATTGAACCAATCTCGGTTTCAATATTTGCAATGTTTGCTTGACGTTGTTTTTGAAGTAGTTGGTTTTCAGATTGCTCTTGTGCAATCTCATCCATCTGGCGATGTTGGACTTTGAGATAAATCTCGGCAGACTCGACTCGGCTTCGCAAACTGCGAACTTGTCGATCAACTTTATAAAGTGTAAGAAGATTGTCAATCAATGGCATAAGATTGTGGATTCTAGCAGATATTAACTACTAGGTAGTAACCAATACGCAATTGTGCTGACAATCAGGAGAGAATCAAGCACATCGAGAATTCCACCAAGTCCTGGAAGAATGGAGGAGGCATCTTTGACACCACTATCTCGTTTAAAGACACTCATCAACAAGTCACCGAGTTGGCCAACTAGACCAAATAAAATTCCAAGGAAAGCGGCGTAAACAAGTGGAATCGTTGGTTCATCGACAAGCAAATGGTTATTTGCTACTGCAAGTCCTACTGCGGTTAATGATGCAGTCGCGAGTCCGCCGATTAAACCTTCCCAGGATTTTGCAGGGCTAATCCAAGGAATCAATTTTCTTTTTCCAAAATTACATCCAACAAAAAACGCCCCAGTGTCACACATTTTTACTATTGCAATGATGCCCAGAATCCACCATGCACTGTGTTCTCTTCGAATGAGAAGCAAAAGTCCGAAGCCTAGCGCTACATAAGCAGCAGTTCCAATAGTAAATGTTGCTCCAGCAAGTACGCCATCGAGTTGTTTTCCTTTGGAGAGCGAGAAGACAGTAAACGCAAATCCAATTACAAAAATAGTTGAAAATATTGCAATGGCTTTTGAAACTGGCATGGAGTCTGGCATAAGGTAGATAGCAACAATCCAAGCTTCCATCGAAATGATAAGCATTGGGATGTTGCATCTGATACGAAGATTGTTTGCCATCGCTCCAAATTCAAGCGCGGCAAGCGGAGCTACTAGCATTGCAAGAATGGCGATGAGCAACCCCGGCTGTAATGGTGTTCCGCACTGACATGTAAGACAGTCGAGTTTGTTGTCAAAAAAAATCAATGCAATGAGCGCAACACTGAGTAGGGGGCCTGTGATAAGTCGATGTTTAAGCATGTTTATTTATCACCCCACTCTTCAAAACCTTCTGCAATTGATTGGCAGTTTGTGTATCCGACTGAGCGAAGATACGTTACAAAAGTGTGAGAGCGATTTCCAGTTTTACAGTACACAAAAAAAGTTTGGCCTTTACTGCAAGGAAAAGTGTCTTTTCGAATACTCAAATGTTGCAGCGGGATATGTATTGCATTGTCGATGTGTGCGACTTCAAATTCATCGATTGATCTGCAGTCAATGACGGCTTCTCCTGAATTGGGGAGGTCGCAATAAGAAATCGCTATCGGCTTGTTATGTATTTCTGGTTGCATACTATTATCCTACCATTAAGCATTCTTGGCTTGGGCCATTCTCAATGCTTCTGCTCCAACATCTGTAGTAAAACCTCTCCTACTTAACGCCGAAATTACTCTTCGTCGAATTATGGTTTCATCTTGTGAAGTAACTTTTGCGAGCCGGAGTATTGCAAGTTGATTGGCTGCATCTTGTTCGCTACGGTTTCCAAGCTCTTCTTCAAGTGCAAGATTCGAAACTTCATTCGCGAGTTCTCTTTCCTTAAGTTTTTGTAATAGCCAAAATCTGCTTGCTGGCTCGATACGAGTCCAATCACGAATACGAGCGCAGGCGTAAGAAAAATCATCGAGCCAGCCATCAGCTTCAAGTTGTTCAGTAGCCAATGTCGCAACTGTTGGGTCGATGCCACGCTTGATAAGCCGAGTTGCCAATTCCTTGACTCCCCACGCCTTTTTAGTAATTAGATTGAGTGCCATATTTCTTGCTTGTTCAACATCTTCAATGGCTTTAACTTGATGAGAAAGATCATCAGTCCAAACCTGATCGATGTTAAGATTAAGGCGCTTCATAGTTGCTAGTGGAAGAGTAATTTCTGAAACACCATCAACATATACGATTCGATAATTTGGGTCGTTGTCATCTGGCAGGATGTCAGTGATTATTTTCGTCATAGAATGCTATGGAGTAACCCGTTCATCTCATCTGCAGCGTGTTGATCACCCAAACTTTGTGCTTGCGAGATGCCATCCCTCAGTGTTTGGGCGGCGGACTCTTGATCGCCGGAGTTATTTTGGCATCGGGCTTTATGTAGCCATGCGTAAGAATATGCTGGGTCCGTTTCAATAGTCCTATCGAACCATGCGATCGCCTCTTGGTTTCGTCCAGCATTGACGTGTTCCATTGCTATTCCGTACATACAGAATGCGTCATGTGGATCATTTTCTAGAAGATTTCGTAAATGGCTTAATCGGTCATTAGAATGTGCACTCATATGTGTATCATTACATGAATGGAAAAGAAATGCACATTGGTATTCTTGATTTTTGTCTTAATGATTTCTCTATTTGCAAACGCAGAAGGGCTCCATGTGCGTCATGCATCTCAAGGGCAATCGATGGCATTGGAAATACAGGGGGAGTATTGGTATCAGACCCTTGGTGATTCACTTGTCATTATGCCGAAAAATGGCGGTGATCCCTTTTTTGCAAAAAGATTAGCGTCGCATCCTGGAGCTGCAACCTGTACGGATCTTCTCTTGAGTGATGAATCACTCTATGTTCTTCTTGATGGTCGAGAAGTTCTTACCTACAGCTTACTTGCTAAGGGTGATCCGCAACTTGTGAAACGTCAAGGCGCGCTGTCTCTTGGAATCATTCCACATGAAATTTTGTTTGTTGGTGATTGGCCAGTTGTTATTGGTGAAGGCGGCGCAGTTCGACTTGATGATGGCACTACACTGGTGATATGCGATGGTAATGTGACTGGCGTTTCGATGTCGATTGATAGCGGTATTGTGTATGCGATTGATAACAAATTATTTTCAGGTGACACGCACGAACAGGTGGGAAGTGCAACAACAATAGTTGAATTGAATGACAATGCAGATGCAGATCTTGGCATACTTGTGTATACAAAAACTCTTGACGGTCGAACTGAAGTTGGGTTGCTGGACGGTGCAATGCGTGTCATTAATCCGCAGGGCGGAAAAATAATTCTTGATGGTGTGTACCGAAACTTATTTGTCCGAAGAAGTAGGATTCTTGTTGTGACCGATGTGGCTGTTTATATTCTCGGTATTTCTCCAAATGTATTGCAAGTGCTTCAGACAATACCTGTAGAAGGTGTTCGAGATGTTGATGTTATTTCATCGAATTATCTTGCTTTGTGTGGTGAGTTTGGAAGAGGAATTTACCGTATTAAAGATGACCGAGGAGGCAATGGCGGTCAAATGATTCGAGTTGTGTACTCAACAAGTGAAATGGCTCCTGGAGAATTTGATTTGCAGGGAGTGCTTGTGCCAACAGGAGAGAGTTCGGTGTATTACGGCTTTGATCAAACGCTTACGCCGTTTGAATCTAGTGCGCAAGCTGCATATCCTCCAAAAAGTGCAGTTATTCTTGGTCTTGGTGCTTCAATTGACCCAAAAATTGGCGCCGTTGTTGTGAGCGACTCTTCTGGTTGGAAAACGATATTGCAATTGCCATCTCCAGCGAAGACAATTGTTCCAATTGAGGGGAATTTTTGGATAGGTACTGAAGAGGGTGTGTATGTATTTGGGAGCGATGAAACAGGAAAATGCGTTCAGTTAGCAAGTATTATTCTTTCAGGCCCCATCCTTCAGCTAATACCGCTTCTTGATGGTGGTGCGGCATTTGTTTCTGGGGCAGGGGTAGTGGGGATACTTGAACTTGGAGGACCTGTTCAAACTGAATCACGATTTTTGCAATAAAGAGCACAGATGGAGTCTGTGCTACAACTGCCTCCCCGTTTTTTGCAGACTTGTCTTCCGTGCCACACAAGTAAGTGACTGAGCTTACACCACTGCTCTTGCGGGAACAACTCCATCAAATCTTTTTCAATCTTTTCAGGCTTTGATTCCGTTGTAAGACCAAACCGTTGTGAGAGTCGTCCTACATGCGTGTCCACGACGATTCCCTCGTTTTTGTTGAAGGCGTTTCCTAGAACGACATTTGCAGTTTTACGCGCAACTCCTCGGAGTTTGACGAGGTCGATCATAGTATCGGGAACTTCTCCATTAAAAACCTCAACGATCATGTTGGCAGAAGCGTGAATTGATTTTGCCTTACTTCTGAAGAGACCAATTGATGAAATGTATGGTTCAATTTCTTCTGGTGTTGCGTTTGCATACGCTTGCAGTGTCGGAAAGGATTTAAATAATTCTGGAGTTGCTTTATTGACTCCGACATCAGTTGATTGTGCAGAGAGAATAGTTGCGAACAGCAACTCAAGTGGGGAGTTGTAGTTCAATGCGCAGTGAGCATCTGGATATCGTTCTTGCAATGCATCGAAGATATCTTGTGCTCTCTTTTGTGTTTTTTTACTACTCATTACACTTAAGAGGTGTTCCGTTTGACCAAGTTGTTCCATCGGCCCACATCTCTTGTTTCCAGATGGGGACTCGTTGTTTTAGAAGGTCAATCATGAATCTACATGCAGTAAAGGCATCATCGCGGTGATCGCTACTTACAGCAATCACAACACTTGCTTTATCGATTTCAACTGTACCAATGCTGTGCGTCACACGAATATGGCGAACAGAAAAACGATGGGTCGCTTCTTCCGCTAGAGAGTGAAGCTCCGCTTCAGCCATTTCTTGGTAGCAATCGTATTTCAGGGCAAGAAGTTGTCCGTGCGTTTTATTTGTTTCTGGTCGAGTCCTGCCAATAAACACGCATTCGCCTCCACACCCGATGGCTGGCAGAATGCTTGCATCAGCAACATCAATTGCATTTTCGTGAAATTGAATAACAATGTGACTATTTGGCATTATTCTCTACATAGTAGCACTGGCATCGCACGAGGATGGTATCGCTATGGGATAAATCCCCATGAGTAATTAAATTGCCATTTGGCTCTGCTCAAATCTAGCTCCGAGGCAAATGCTAGGTAGACTGCGTATATGAATCATGGCACATCAGATACATGTGCGATAGTCGCTGTTCTTACTGTCAGCGATACGCGATCAATCGAAGATGACCGCAGTGGAGCAATCGCAACTGAAGAGTTAATAGCAGCTGGGCACACCATCGCGGAGCGAGCAATTGTTCGAGATGTCAAATCCGATATTGCTTCAGCTGTTTTACGATGGGCTGAGGACGAATCTGTGCACGCAATTGTTGTAACTGGTGGAACTGGCCCATCCCGCAGAGATGTGACACCAGAAGCCGTTGCCCCATTGATGTCAGCGAAACTTTCTGGTTTTGGTGAACTCTTCCGGCAATTAAGCTATGAGCAAATTGGTGCAGCAGCAATGCTAAGCCGAGCCGAGGCTGGATGGATTGACTCAGGATCTCTTCGAACGCCTGTATTCCTACTTCCTGGATCGCCCAAGGCGGTCACACTTGCTATTAGTAAATTAATTGCACCGCAACTTGGACATTTTCTTGATGTTTGCTCTCTGGAGGCAAAGAAATGATTGTCGCTCACGGCGTCGACATTATAGATGTAGCGCGTGTTACGACGATGCTTGAGAAGCATGGCCAAACATTTATCGATCGATGCTTTACCAAAACGGAACAAAATGCTGCCGATGTTTCATCTCCTGAAATGCGATCGCAGCGTTTTGCTGCGAGGTATGCAGCAAAAGAAGCGGTACTTAAAGCACTTGGAACAGGGCTTGCTGGAGGAATTGAGTGGATTGAAATTGGCGTTACGAGAGAAGATGGCCCACCTATGGTAGAGTTAACGGGCAAAGCTGCTGAAGTTGCAGAGAATGCTGGAATCACAGGTTGGCGATTAAGTCTTTCTCATGCTGGCGGAATTGCGATGGCAAGTGTAATTGGAATAGGAGGATGCGATGGGTAAAAAAAAGGGGCCAGCGCTCTACGAACTAATTAAATCAAAACAAGCTACAGAGATGCCTCCTATAGAGCCAACTGTAGAAATGGAGCATGACGAAGTGGATCTTGATCACAATGTGCTCGTTCCGGGAAGTTCGATACGTATCTCGATAGGCACAGTTGGTGTAATTGCAGCAATTTGTATCGCTCTCATCATTATTTCGTACACCATGGGATTTCGAAAAGGGACGGCAATTACTAGTAAAGATTATGAAAAGGAAACTTTTCAACAAATTTCGCAATCTTTTACTGAGTCCAATAGAGCTAGCCCTTCCCCAGCGATTCCTCCGCAAATACAGACGAATCCATCAAAAATCACAGGTCCAGCATCTTGGGGACCCGTTTTAAGTGATCCACGCACAATAAACTTTATCTATTACACCCTTATGGAGACCACAAAAGAGGGTGCAATGCAATTAGCAACGTTCTGTAGGCAAAAAGGGCTTGAAACATACGTTGTTTCCGGCAACAATACGCGATTCTACAGAGTGGTTGCGTTTCCTGGTTCGGATGATTCGAACTCCTCCTCTCTGAAAGATGTTCAGTCAAAGATTCATTCCATTAGCATGGAATGGGCAGAAACCAAAGAAGGTCGTGATAGCGATTTAACAGATGTGTATTTGAGCATCACAAAGTAGTAGATATTGAGTTAGTTTAAGTTTAGGAAATAAAGTTATGAGTCTTCACCGAAGTTTGAAAACAAAACCAGTTGGATTAAACCAGCACCGAAATGTATTGACACGTGCAGAACGAATTGAAAAGCTTGTAAGTGAAGATACATTCGATGTAGACGAAAATTCACCAATGGGTCTTCCAAAAGTAGCAAGTCGTAAGATTAAAATTGCCAGTAAGAAGAAAGATTCTGCTGAGGGTGAAGAAGGCGATGGTACTGAAGAAGTGACAAGCGAAGAGTAAGTTGGCTTTGTCGCTCGACATTGGGCGTCTTCTTTCAGAACGCGTAAAAGATATTGAAACATCGGGGATTCGTCGTGCGTGGGCATTAGCACAAGAGTGTGATGAGCCTATAAATTTATCAATTGGTCAGCCCGATTTTCCAGTTCCCGATTCAATTAAACAGTCCGCTATCGATGCAATTCTTCAAGATAAGAATGGATACACACAGACTGCCGGTGAAGATGTACTTTTACAAACAATTTACAGGCGACTTGGCGATCAACTTGGCTGGGTGTTTGGAAACGATTCGTATCACGGTGCAATGATTACAAATGGAACTGCAGGAGCGCTGACTCTTGCATGCCTTGCTGTTCTGGGTCCTGGGGATGAAATAATTATCCCCGATCCTTACTTTGCGATTTATCCAACGCTTGCTCGTATCGCAGAAGCCAAAGCAGTGTTGTGTGATACGTATCCTGATTTTCGCATGACCGCACAGCGTATTGAGCGGTGCATTACTGACAAGACAAAGGCTGTGCTTATTAATTCGCCAGCAAACCCAACTGGTGTGGTGCTTACTGAAGAAGAAGTTGTAGAAATTGCAACATTATGTCGTGATCGTGGTCTTCTATTAATCACAGATGAAATTTATGATGAATTTATTTTTCCTCCAACAAAACATGCTAGCCCCGCGGCAACAAATGATGATGTGCTTGTAATTCGTGGGTATGGAAAAACATATGGATGCACAGGTTGGCGAATGGGATACGCTGCTGGTCCGAAAGAACTACTTAATAACATGTTAAAACTTCAGCAGCAAACGTTTGTCTGTGCACCTGCTCCGTTGCAGCATGGATTAGTTGGAGCGTACGATATTGACCTTTCCCAACTGATTCAACGATTTGTATGTAGGCGTGACATGGTTGTTGACATGCTTGGTGATGTGACAGAATTTGTTGTTCCACAAGGTGCGTATTACGCTTTTCTAAAAATTCCAGAGCGACTCAATATGAATGGGATAGAATTTATTACTAAGGCAGTCTCTCATGATGTACTTGCCATTCAAGGTGATGTTTTCTCAAAGTGGGATTCTCATTTTAGAATTAGTTTTGCCGTTGCAGATGATCAATTAGAACAGGGATTATCTGTTTTGAAATCGTTATTGCAGTAACAATTGTCTAGGATTGTCGTCACAAACACTCAGTTCTCCTTGACTGTGCCACTTAATACAATTAAAAAGGCCCCGTCGGCGAGGCATAGCAACACCGACGAGGCGGAGGGGAGAAAGATGTCTCATATCTCGACAGATTTGTGGCTACGTCATGAGCAAAAGTTAAAATAGGGTAAATGATGCCTCAAAAGCAGCGATTTGAGTGGATGAGGCGTACTGTGTTGAAATTAGGTGTGACCCAGTTTCACCGATTCTTTTTGCAAGTTTTGGATCTTCAAAGATTCGCTGAAGTGGCTCCTCCCAAGATTTATCCGTGATGAGTGCAGTTTCTTCGTCAATGAGCATATCAAAACCATCAATTTTGGCTGCAATGACAGGGATTGCTGCGAGCATTACTTCAAGCAAAACTGTTCGTACTGGCATAGTTTTTGAAGGCACAAGTACGACATCGGACTGAATAATTAGTGAGCGAAGTGCAGAGATATCTCTTAGGCAAGTAACACGGTCGAGCATCTTAAGTTGTTTAATTAGTTTCCATATTTTGTGTTGGTTGCATCCTGTTAGTTCCACAAAAATATGAATGTCTTTTTTTGTTTTTAGTGTTTCGAGAATTTGCTGTATTGATTTAGGGTTAGCTGCAGCATCGAGAATAGTGATGCAATATTTAGATTCAGAGTTGGCAGATTCAGTCGTATTTGATGTTGCCGCAGCAAGTGGTACAAGAGCGACGCGTTCATCACCGACACGTTGAGCAATACACCGTTCGATGGATGGAGTTGCTGCAAGCCATCTCCAAACTTTAGAAGACTTTTTAACTTGTCTTGCTTCTCGCATTGAGATAACTTCTTTGAGAATCGGGGCATTAATATAAGGCGAAATATCGATAGCAACTTGCTGCGCGTCTTTTCCAAATGCAATGATTCCATCAATGTTATTCTTTTCCAATTGCAAAACAAGTTCTTCACAACGGACATTGCGAAGAAGCCGTGATACAGGCATTGGTGTTGTTATTCGCTTTGCAAGTGATACAGCTTTTTCATATGAAGATTCATCGTTCGTAGTTGAGGGAATAATTCGAATGACTTGGTCGCCATCGTTAACGAGTCCTACAACGATTCTATTCAGCATAGCGTGCTCTTGATCAATCCGGTCTTGTGACATAACCATGGCAATGTTCATGAGGATAACACCGAAATCCCTTTGGGAGGATGTAGTGAGTTAAGCGACATCGCCATATCAGTAGGAATTGTTATTGGCTTCCGTGTTTTTAAATCAACAAGAACCCATAATGTTTTGCACCGGCAGACAACTCGCGGAGTATTTTCAATTGCATGAATGTATGTTGTTCGCCATGACTTTACTCGTCGTATATCGTCAACCCACGTTGTTAAGAGCAAACGATCACTTGTTCTTGCTTCGCTCAAATAATCAATTTCATGTCTCGCAACAAACCACATCACTCCTGAGTTAAGAAGTTTTTGCCTGTCCCACCCACAAGCATCGCAATGGAGTTGCGAGCCCTTATCAATCCATCGTAAATATTCGATGTTGTTGACATGGTCAACTTCCTTACTTGTTTGTTCCGGATGAATTTTTAAACTGCACTGAAAGGGAGAAGGGTGAACCGTTTCTTTAAAAACAATGTGTTCACTTGTTATGCAGGGTTTGACGAGAAGTTCACTCATTGTTTTAAACTCCTCAAATAATCCCATGTGTAGATACCCGCTTTGTGTCCATCAGAGAAATTAAAACGAATTGCATAGTTTCCAATAAGTTCACCATCATCGATGACAATTTTGCTACTAGACGTACTAGGCAAAATAGCGAGTGGATTTTGTTCTAAATCTTCTCTAGTCGCCTTGGAATCAGCAGATGGGGACATTCTCCTTAGGAGATCGCATGGGTAGAATGATGTAGATCCATCACTCCACTCTACATGGAGTCCTTCTGATTTTCGAATATCAAGATGCTTGGGTTCAATGGTCACAACGAGGATTCTACTATGATGCACGATATGAAATGCAGCGAACATCCTGCAGATCGCATGTGCGAGACGATTGATCGAGTTGGTGCCCCACTCTGTGTTGGAATTGATCCGGTATTCGACCGTCTTCCAATAGAATTGCAATCGCTTTCGCCTACCGAAGCATTCAAGACCTTCTGTGTTGGAATTATCGATGCTGTGGCGCCATATGCTTCTACGTTGAAATTCCAATCAGCATGTTTTGAACGTGAGGGAGCCAAGGGCGTAGCCATGCTTGGTGAACTAAGAGGATATGCTCAAGAGCAGGGTTTGCAGGTCATTCTCGATGCAAAACGTGGAGACATCGGAATAAGTGCGTCGCATTATGCGGCAGCCGCAATTGCGGATGGCCCTTGCGACTGGGTGACGGTGAATCCATATCTTGGTATTGATGGAATCGAGCCATTTTTGGATGCTGGTCTTGGGGTCTTCTGTTTGGTAAGGACTTCTAATCCAAGTGGTGATGTTATTCAGCAACAACCCCTACGTGATGGACGGACAGTTGCAGAGTCGATTGCAGACATTCTTCACACACTAGGGGAAAAATATATGGGTAAGTCTGGATGGAGTGCGCTTGGAGCAGTCGTTGGAGCAACGAAGCCAATAGAGGCACTTGCTCTTCGAGAACGTATGCCCCAAGCAATATTTTTAATGCCCGGTATCGGTGCTCAGGGAGCTACCCCGAGAATGGTCGAAAACTGTTTTGCAGATGGACATGGAGCCATTGTCACAGCGAGTCGAAGCGTTATTTATCCCGATGGAACAAATGATTGGCAAGAAAACATTTCTCTAGCTGCAAAACAACTTGCAAATGAATTGCAAATTAATGGAGTTGTATGAATAAGACCGCAATCATTGTGATTGGTTTTTGCCTTGCAATTTTATTTGGTGTCCCACTATTCTTTCGAGGTGATTATGTAGAAGTTCCTGCCGATGCAGCGAAGGTCATAATCATTTCTCCACACAATGAGCAGATTCGTCATGAGTTCAGTACCGGGTTTTCAAAGTGGCATCAAGAGCAATTTCATAAGCCCGCGCAAGTTCTCTGGTCTGTGCCAGGTGGGACAAGTGAAATCCGTCGCATGTTAATTTCACAATACAAGCATGCACTTGAGACAGGGAAGGAGCCTGGCGGTGAAGCAGATCTCGTGTTTGGCGGCGGTTCGTATGAACACGGTGTGCTCAAGAAAACGATCAAATCAAAATATAAAGGTGAAGAAGTTGGAACAACAATCAGCGTCCCAGCCATAATCGACCAAGTTCTACTTGATGAGGTCTACGGCGAAAATAACATAGGCGATATTACGATTTATGATCCAGATGGATATTGGCATGGGCTTGCGCTTTCTGGATTTGGGATTGTGTACAACAATGAAGTGCTTCAGACGTTGGATATCGAATCTCCAACTGGTTGGGAAGCACTGTGTAATCCCGAACTGATTAGAAAGTTAGCACTCGTAAACCCAGCACAATCTGGTTCAGTGACAACTGCGTTCGAGGCAATATTAAAAAATCTTGGATGGAAAAGGGGTTGGCAAGTTTTGCGAAGAGCGGCAGCGAACGCTCGATACTTTTCTGCAAGTAGTTTGAAACCGCCAGCAGATGTCAGTCAAGGTGATGCTGCAATGGGAGTGTGTATTGATTTTTATGGTCGATATCAATCTCAAGCAATCAAAAGTAGTGGTGGAGGCGATAGAGTTGGATACATTGATCCGCCTAGTGCTACTATGATTGACCCAGATCCAATTTCTCTCTTGCGAGGTGCACCAAATGAGGAATTGGCAAAGCGGTTTATTGAATATTGCTTGACAAGAGACGCTCAGGCGCTGTGGCAATTTCGGGTAGACGATGAAAATGAAGATGGTCTGGGTCCCGATACATTTGAACTTCGCAGAATGCCTGTTCGTCGAGAGATGTACGTTCAATATATGGATCGTATGGTTGATCAAGTGAACCCATACGAAACAGCACGTCCTGCGCCATATCCTGATCGAAACATGCGTGCGTTCATTGCTCCTATTTTTAGTGCGATGGCAATGGATACTCACGAAGAACTCATAAAAGCATGGGAAGCAATTATTTCGCATCCAGCATATCCAGAGACGACAGCAATCGTTACTGCTCAAGATGTTGATGATAAAACACTTTCTTCGATGCTTGAAATGTTTGATGCGATGCCACTCATCCCTACAAACGAAGAAATAAAACTTTCAATGGATACTCAGGAAAATCGCACAATACTGAAGTATGGTTGGCTTCGAGATCAATGGGCAAGCGATAGATTATGGCACCCAGAAGATCGAGGGGCCTCCTCCTTACAACAAAATGCAGCTCAGTTTTTCAAACAAAAGTATGAATCTATCGTTGAATTGGGTGAGTAATGACTCTTGGAGTGGAACATATTGGTGAGATATTGCAGCAACGCAGTGACGTGCTCGCAACAGCAGAATCATGCACAGGTGGACTTGTTGCAGAATGTATTACGAACATTCCTGGTGCAAGTGCGTGGTATGCCGGCGGCTGGGTTACGTATTCCAATGAAATGAAAATGAATCAACTTGGTGTTCAAGAAGAAATGTTGCGAGAGTATGGCGCCGTCTCAGAGCAAGTTGCAATAGCAATGTGTCAAGGCGCAATACTACAAAGCAAAGCAACTGTTGCATTAAGCACAACTGGAATTGCAGGACCAAGTGGTGGGACGGATATAAAGCCAGTGGGGACGGTTTTTATTGGTTGCATTCTGGCAGGCGAAGCGCAAGTCAATAGGTATTTATTTAGCGGAACCCGAGGTGAAGTTCGTGAACAAACAGTAGCCGAATCATTTCGATTGTTGGGCAATATGCTTTCGGACGAGACCATTTTATGATGCAGCAGAATGTATTTCTTGGCTTGGGGAGCAATCTTGGAGACCGTGCCCAAATATTATCAACAGTAGTCAAATTACTTCATAAAGATTCAAACATAATTGTTGTTCGACAGAGTTCGGTGATTGAAACTGAACCAGTTGGAGTTATTGAGCAAGGGAAATTTTTGAATCAAGTAATAGAGATTCAGACGGAGTATGAGCCACAAGAGTTGCTTTCTGTTTGCCTTGCAATCGAAGCTTCGCAAGGAAGAGAGCGGGGTAAGAAGTGGGGGCCACGAACTATTGATATAGATATTCTTTTTTATGGCTCTCTAAGTATCAATGAAGATGGACTTACGATTCCACATCCTGAAGCGCATAGACGATTATTTGTCCTTATTCCTATGGCAGAAATAGCCCCAAATTATGAGCATCCTATAGAGAACCAACGAATTTCAGCAATGTTGCATGTGCTCTAGTGTTCTCTGTTATCCTGCCCAGTCTCACTTACTTAACCTACATTGGAGTTACACATGAAATTACTTGCCCTTTTTGCAGCACTCGCGATAACCCCATTCGCACTTGCGCATCCAGATCACCAGCCAGAACATCCAGATCACCCATCTGACCACCCAGAACACCCTTCGGACCATCCTGAGCATCCTTCTGACCACCCAGAACATCCTGATTCAGGGGAGTCAAAAGATAATGCAGAAGCCGTCGCTCAAGCGACAGCACTTCTTGAAAAAGTTCACAAGGCGTACAAAGATGCTGATGCAATTACTGAAACTCTTACAGTCACGATGCCCGCAATGATGCCAGGTGAAGAGAAAGACACGATGACATTAACGACTGTAGTCGGTGCGAAGAGTGGCAAGATTGTTGCTCAAGATCAAATGACTGCAGTCTGGAAAGAGGGCAAAGTTTTCGTGTTGATTGAAGGCCTTGATGATGTATACATAGAACGTGATGCAAAAACATTTATGTCAGGTATTTCTGGTGCGTTTGGTCCACAGGGGATGCCTGGATTGTGGACAATCGCACTTCGTGATAGTAACGACGCAACTGATTGGATTTCATCGCTTTCTATGGGAATGCCTGGGGCATCAATTAGCGGTGTTTCAGAAGGTGATGGCTCGTCCATTATTGATATTTCGTCGCTCGTAGGGAAGATTGCTGTTCATGTTTCAGATTCCAATTTGATTTCACAAGTTGTGATTATGGTGTCATCACCAGGAGCTCCTCCAATGGAAATGAAGGCCGTTTCAGATATTTCTTTTGTGAAAGAAATACCTGCAGTATCTATTGAGATTGGCGATCGCGAAAAATTCGATTCCATGGAAGCAATTTATGCGGATATGGATGAAGAAGAATCGTTAGATGGCAAGAGTGCTCCAGACTTTACACTCGCGAGACTTGATGGTTCAGGTGATGTAACACTTTCGTCACTTAAGGGTGAAGTCGTTGTGCTTGACTTTTGGGCAACATGGTGTGGTCCTTGTAAGAAGGGTCTTCCATCACTCAATGAATTTGATGCTTGGGTTCAGGAACAAGGTCTAAATGTAAAAGTGTTTGCAGTGAATGTTTGGGAACGAGGCGACGATGCAAAAGTTAAAGAGACCGTTCAAGCATTCTGGAAGAAAAATAAATATAAAACCGCAGTACTAATGGCGAGTGGTTCCGATTCATTGACAAAACAGTATGGAGTATCAGGTATTCCTGTGACATTTATTATTGATACTAAAGGCAACATTGTTGAGTCTCATGTTGGGTATAGCCCAGACACACTTGAGATTTTGAAGAAGTCTGTCAGCGAATTGCTCTCAGAAAAATCCTTAACTAAAGAACCTGATCACCCTGATCATCCTGATCACCCGAATTAATTATTCAAAACTTCAACTGAAGAGGCGAAGACGATGCGTTCTTGCATTTTCTTCGCCTCTTTTACTGTCCCCTTAACACCGTTTGCGATAATGCTAAATACAAGTGGAGCTCTCCCGTTATCGAAAATAATGTAGCCACTTAGCGAGCAAACTTCTTTTAGATATCCACTCTTCGCATGAACAGTTGCGCCTTCGAGTTTGATTTGTTTGAAACGACTTTTTAACGTTCCAGCTCCCGGTGTAGCAAGCGACGCAGCGAGTGTGTTGCCATTTGTTTCATCAATACTAAATGATGCAAGCCATTGAGCAAGTGTTTTTACACTTACTTTATTCTCTCGACTCATTCCAGAACCATCAGCAGGAAACAGCCCTTGTTGCTCGGAGCCAAGTCGTTGTGTGACAATCGCTTTTACGGTGGCTGCACCAGAATCAAATGAGCCAGGCATGCCTGTCGCAAAAGCAGAAAGCCTTTTCAACAATGATTCAGCATATAAATTGTGGCTATCACGGTTACTTCTTTGTAACGCTTGGGCAATCGGAGTTGTTTGAATGTGGATTATTTTTCCAGATGAAGCCGGTGCTCCTGCTTGAACTCTTTGGACGTTATTTACTGAAATGCCATGTTTACGAAACGCTGTTGCAAGCGTGTTTCCGAAAATCATCGATGGGTCATGAAGCGCAATTTTGATTGGGTCTTTGTGCACCGCATTCACATTGCCCCTTGCACTTAACTTGTTTGTGTCAGGTGATCGAGAAACCCAGAAAGAAGATGCATACTTTTTACCAGCTTTTGAAGTTGTTTTATTATTTATTGTGATCCATGGAATTGCAGGTGCATATTTACCTAAACTTGCATGTGCTCCTCTCATTGGTTCAGGGTAAAAATGAATGACGTTCAAGTGATAATTTATTCCTGCAACCTGAGCGCAGTACCAGCGATTAATTTGGTCAGCCGGCCAAGATGGATGCGTGAAAGTTTGGTCAAAAATACGATCATCAATGTAAAGCGTGCCTACCGATGTAATGCCAGCCTTTTTAGCGGCTTGAATCCATGGCTCAAGTTGGGCATCGAGTATTGACCGTTCTTTTGACCAATCAGTGATTCCAAGAAGTGAGGTGTCACCAAGCGTGGGATCGCCATCACCCACAACGATGAGATTGTCGCCATCTTTGAGCAATTTTGTTTGAAATGTAAACGTAGGCCCCAAGACATGAAGGGCAGCGCCAGTTGTGAGTAATTTTTGATTGCTCGCTGGAATCATGCTTATATTTTCATTAATCTTAATCAGGGCTTTGCCGGTCGCAGTATCGATTACACATACGGCAGCGGTCCCTTTTTTCAGGTCTGTCGTCGCAACGATTTTCTCAGCTTGACTTTGGAGGTCTCCAAAGGCAATTTGGACAATCGATAGTGTAAGGATTAGGGCAAAGCGAGGCAAAGACACTGGGCAATTATCGGCAGAGTGCCATGAAGGGCATTATCCTCTACAACAATGAGTGTATTGGAACGAATTCAAGAATTGAGAACTCTGCTAGATCAGGCAAATTATGACTATTACGTAGACGCGATGCCCACGATGTCAGACATGGAATATGACCATTTGCTCTTGGAATTGTCGTCACTCGAAGTTGAACATCCAGAGTTTCATGATCCTAGTAGCCCAACACAACGTGTTGGCGGCGAGCCAGTGGATGGGTTTCAAACGGTCTCCCATAACGTTCCAATGCAATCAATTGACAATACGTACACGATGGACGATTTGCGGAAGTGGTATGAAAAACTCGGCGGTGAGGTTAAATGCACGTGTGATCCTAAAATAGATGGAGTTGCTATTTCATTGCGATACGAAAACGGACTTTTGGTTTCAGGAGTTACTCGTGGTGATGGTGAACGTGGTGATGATGTTACTGCACAAGTAAAAACGATTCGTTCAATCCCTTTGAAGTTACGAGGCGAAGCGCCTGAATTGCTCGAAATCCGTGGTGAGATTTTTATGCCAAATAAAAGTTTTGATGCAATTAACTCGCAGCGTGAAATTGACGGCGAACAACTTTTTGCAAATGCTCGCAACGCAACCGCTGGAACGTTAAAAAGTTTAAACCCAAAAAAAGTAGCCCAGCGAAAGTTGGCATTCCTAGCACATGGCAAAGGGGAAACTCGCTGGGAAAACTCGCCATCCTCTTGGTCAGTATTTACGGATGCACTTCGTGGATTTGGTGTTCCGGTTTCTGACGAAGTATCAACCTGTATGAGTTCAGATGAAATTGCGAGCACCGTTGAACAATTCGAGTCTAAGCGGCAGTCGACGGGTTTTGCAATTGACGGGATGGTCGTTCGGGTGGATTCGTTCGCATTGCAAGAGGAACTTGGCAGCACATCAAAATCGCCGCGTTGGTGTATTGCTTTTAAATATCCAGCAGAGCAGGGGCTTACGAAACTTTTGGACGTTAATTGGCAAGTCGGCAAAAATGGGACTTTGACACCACGTGCAACTATGAAGCCAATTCAACTTGCAGGAACAACGGTACAACATGCCACTCTGCATAACATCGATGAAATTCATCGAAAGGACATTCGCGTTGGCGACACGGTTGTCGTTGAAAAAGCCGGCG
>PVBE010273574.1_pt1 | contig 38417 bp, 32 predicted proteins | sample 1631181 | NCBI WGS metagenome assembly PVBE01 (sample SAMN08397723, study PRJNA350692) | Marine metagenome, whole genome shotgun sequencing project. | isolation source: water | place: Pacific Ocean | collected 2012-04
GAAATCATGGATCGTGATGGCGTATTCCCCGTTTTCTTTTTTTACTTTACCGTTTTCATCTCGATCTACTTCCACCACTGCACGGACTTCCGCCCTGACATTTTCGATTTCTGTGACGAGATGAATATCATACCAGTTGCTCCAGAGGATGAAAAAATCTTCTTCTGATTTTGGCAAACCAGAAGTCAAAGGATCACCTTCTAGTTTGCTAAATATTTGATTAAAATTTTTATAGTATTCTTGTTTATCGAAATCATCGATTAATACTTCAGCTATAAGATCAGCAGAGTCTGCATATTTTTGTTTTGTTGATTTATCAGCATTATTTGACTGATATCTTTTAAGAAAATCAGATACATTTTTTTGACTTGCCAAGTTAATGTTAATTTTAGGGTCTCCAGTAGATTTTCCTTTTATATTACCTACCGGATATACAGTAAAATTTTGATCCCAACTGTTTACATCCGGCTTAGCGGAATTAAGAGGTATTTGGAAATCAATATAGCCATCCTCAATCAGTTTGCTTTGAAGCAGCATGATTTCACTAAGTTTATCGAACTGGGTGTTTTTGACCTCCCATTCGGTATCATCCATTTGGACGTGGCCTTCAATGCTTGAATCAGGATAATCAGGATCGGTGTTCTTATCCGACCAGTCATAAATTGAGGCGTAAAACGCCCTTATGGATTCCTCTCCAAGGTTCAATGATTTTTGGGATTGATTGGAGTCTACGGATTGCTGATTGCTGTAGTAGCTTAGAAGATTCAAAAATTCATTAAATAAATCCAAATCTTTCGGGGACCCTGGAGAAAAATTCATTCTGTTTAGATTAAACAGGTGATCGATGGGCCGGATGTAGGGGGTATAGAAAGTGACGTTGGGGAAGCTTTCTGCAAGTCCGGGGAGCAGTAGTTGGATGCCTTCGATTTTTTCTGGTTTGGTGGGATTGAGTAAGCTGGCCGTTCTCAGTAATGGAGGACTGATCTGGTCAAAAAAATCCTTTTCCGTTATTTTTCCGTTGAGCCCCCCCTGGAGCCCTACGAGGGCAGCCTTGAACAGGGATTTGGCGGCATTCCTGGCACGGAAGGAAGCCTGGAAATTCCGGATACCCCGGGTCTCTAAATGGGTATCGAATGAGAATTCGGTCATATAAACCGCCAGGAGGGCGATGATGACCAGGGTGATGAGCAGGGCTATCCCCCTGCGTGCAGGGGGGGCATGATTTATGGAAGGAGTCAAAAGGGGCAAGTTATGATTTCGGCGCCCGTTAGTCCTGTTTCAAAAAAACATCGATCTGCCTGAAAAAATATAAGGCAGGCTGGGAAACGATCATGAACAACCGCTGGTGGCTCCGCAGGACGCACACTTGAGGCAAGAGCCATTACGGACCATGGTAAATTGACCGCATGTCCCGCAGGGTTCACCTTCGTATCCTTTCATCCGAGCTTCCTGAACCAGCTCGGTCTGGGAACGGTTGGCAGCAGCATCCGCGAAAGAATTTCCGGAAACAGTATCTTCAGAAGGTTCTGAGATCATCGTTACTCCGCTGGAGTCGTCCCTATGAAAAGCTTGTTCCTCTGGCTCCATTTTTATGGAGGCGAGTGAAGAAGAACCGGTTTGATCTCCATTCTCACCTGCGATTTCCTCGAGGAAGGAACGGCTCTCTTCTTTGCTCATGGTGCGTTCGGAAACCAGATGTTCCTCATCATAATCCGGGACGGGTTCAGGAGTTGAGAGGCTGCTGGCCTGGAGGTCATCTTCTGAAACATGAGCCAGGTCGTGGCGGCCCAGATAGTTGACTGCCAATTCGCGGAAGATGTAATCGATGATGGAGGTGCTCATTTTGATTGATTTGTTGCCCATCACCATTCCGTTTGGTTCGAAACGGGTAAAGACGAAGGCTTCGACGAACTCTTCGAGGGGCACACCATGTTGGAGTCCCAGTGAAATTGCGATGGCAAAGCAATTCATCAAACTGCGGAATGCGGCTCCTTCTTTATGCATGTCGACGAATATTTCACCTAGCGCACCATCTTCATATTCACCGGTTCTCAGATAGAGCTTGTGACCCCCGATCAGTGCCTTCTGGGTGTAACCATTACGTCGGAATGGCAAACGTCTGCGTTTGGCGATGTAACGGTGGATGATTTTTTCAGCCACTTGGACTGCAGCAGGGTGTGCAATCCCCTCCTGCATTTCTTCATCTTCTTCATCCCAGACCTCTGCACCGGCACTGGTATTGAGAGGTTGGCTTAGTTTAGAACCATCTCGATAAAGGGCGTTGCACTTCAGTCCAAGTTTCCAGGACATGCTGTAGCATTCCTTGATATCTTCCACATCCGCTTCGGCAGGCAAATTGATTGTTTTCGAAATAGAACCGGAGATGAAAGGCTGGGCGGCGGCCATCATTTTGATGTGCGCCTGTGCAGCTATGAAGCGTTGTCCCTTCTTACCGCATTTGTTGGCACAGTCGAAGACACTATAGTGCTCTTGTTTAAGATGCGGAGCACCTTCAATGGTCATCGTGCCGCAGATGAAATCATTGGCAGCTTCAATTTCCTTGTCGCTGAATCCAAGGTGCTTGAGGATGCTGAATTCATAATCGCTGAGTTGGTCCTCATCCAGTCTGAGGGTTTCCTTGCAGAAATCATCTCCGAGGATCCATCGGTTGAAGACAAAACTAATGTCAAATGCGGTGGGGAGTTGTTCCTCAATTTTCTGCAGGACTTCATCGGTGAAACCCTTATTTCTTAAAACTTCACTGTTGATGCAAGGGCTTCCTTCAAGTCGGCCGTATCCTTTGACATAATTTACGATTTCATTGATGTGGTTCTCCGCATAGCCTAAACGCTGCAAAGCAGGAGGGATTGAATCATTGATGATTTTGAAATACCCTCCGCCAGCGAGTTTCTTGAACTTGACCAGAGCAAAATCGGGCTCGATCCCGGTGGTGTCACAGTTCATCAGCAGACCAATCGTACCGGTTGGTGCAATGACGGTGACCTGAGCATTTCGATATCCATGTTTTTCACCCAGACTCAAGGCTCGGTCCGCATCTTCCTGGGCGGCCTTCAGTAGTTCGGGAGGACAGTGACGGCTGTCGATGCCCAACGGGGTGATGCTGAGATTTTCATATTCACTGTCGGAGACCCGGAAAACAGCCCTTCGGTGATTCCGTATCACACGCATCATCGTTTCACGGTTTTCTTGGAATCCTTCATAGGGACCGAGTTCTTGGGCCATCTCGGCAGAAGTCGCATAAGAAGTCATGTGCATGATGGCAGTAATTGAACCACAAATGGAAAGAGCCTCTTTGGAATCATATGGAATCCCATTGACCATCAGGTAGGTGCCCAAGTTCGCATAGCCAAGTCCCAGGGTTCGGAAACGATAGGACAGTTCCGCAATCCTCCTGCTGGGAAACTGAGCCATCAGCACACTGATTTCAAGGACGATCGTCCAGATCCTGACGGCATGCCTTAGTTTGGCAATATCCAGTTCTCCGGTTTCTGGATTTTCGAATTTGAGTAGGTTCAGAGAAGCCAGATTGCATGCGGTATCATCGAGGAACATGTACTCGCTGCAGGGATTGGAAGCCCTGATAGGCCCATCACTGGGGCATGTATGCCACTCATTGATGGTTGTGTCGAACTGCAGTCCCGGATCTGCTGATGACCATGCGGAATAGGCAATCTGCTCCCAAAGGTCACGGGCTTTAAGCACCTTGCAGGAATCTGGTTGACGTTTTTTTTCACCGGCTTTGACTTTTTCGGTACGCCAATAAAGTGACCAGTCTGCATCTTTTTCAACGGCTTCCATGAATGAATTGGTGATACGAACCGAATTATTGGCATTCTGTCCTGAAACAGAATTATAGGCTTCCGAATTCCAGTCTGTGTCGTATTCATCAAAATCAACATCCACATAGCCCTGTTTGGCTAGATGGATGATCCGTTCAACATAATTGAAGGGGACCTGAGCTTTACGGGCTTTTTTGATGACCCGTTTCAGCTCGAGGTTCTTTTTCGGGTCAAAACGTTCTTCTGCAAGATTCCATTCCCGGATTGCAGCAAAAAGAGCAGAAATGATCTCACGGATTTTCTTGGATCCAGCAACGAGGGCAGCAACTTTCTGTTCCTCACGGACTTTCCAGTTGACGAATTGTTCGATGTCCGGATGATCGATGTCGAGACAGACCATCTTGGCTGCACGTCGAGTGGTTCCTCCGGATTTAATGGAGCCGGCTGCAGTGTCACCAATTTTGAGGAAGGACATGACGCCGGAGGAGACTCCTCCTCCCGAAAGAGGTTCCTCTCCTCCACGAAGATCGGAAAAGTTCGAACCGGTTCCAGATCCGTATTTGAAGAGCCTTGCTTCCCGGGTCCAAAGATCCATGATCCCGCCTTCTTGGACCAAATCATCTTTGACGGACTGGATGAAGCAGGCATGTGGTTGTGGATGGGTGTAGGCATCCTCCGAACGATGAACTTCTCCACTTTCTGGCTTGACATAATGGTGTCCCTGGGCAGGGCCCGACATCCCATAAGCCCAATTGAGGCCGGTGTTGAACCATTGGGGTGAATTGGGTGCCGCCTGCTGATTGGCGAGCATGTAACTCAATTCATCGTAAAAAGTACGTGAATCGGATTCCTCGTTGAAGTAACCGTATTTGTGCCCCCAATAGGTCCAGCATCCTGCTAGTCGATGGAAAACCTCTCGTGAATCCGTTTCTGAACCATACCGTGAGGAGGTTTCGATTTTAGAAAGCTTGCTTTGGTCCGCAGAAGAAGGCTGTAACCATTCGGGAATGTTTTTTTCACGGGCATGGCGTAAATGCTTGGGGACCCCAGCTTTTCGAAAATACTTCTGGGCCATGATGTCTGTGGCGACCTGACTCCATTGACTTGGAACGACCACTTCCTTCCATTCCGATACGATCGATCCATCCGGGTTGCGGATGACTGAACTTCGGGTTTCGAAATCGAGGGTTTGGTATGGATCCTGTCCTTCTTTGGTAAAGAGTCGGTCGATTTTCATGGAATGGTCCTGATTTTTGATGTTTGTGCAACAAAAGGCAGGAAGGCAGGAACTGTAAAGCATTGCCTTCCATGGCCAGCTTCTTGATAATTCCAGGTTCTGCAGGTTTTTTCCTCAATGAATTCTGCAGATGTTGGAACTCAGACGGAACAGCATCAACTGAACCGCTATATTTTTACTGTTTCGATCTCAACAGCGGGAAGGATGAAAGTAATCAAAGAAACCAAGGAAATCAACAAAAAAATATATTTTTTTCCCAGAAATAATTGAGATGGTTTTTGGTGACACAAATTGCATTTAATCTTTGTTTTAAGTAATTGAAAATACTAAAAAATTATCAATCCATGGTTTCCAAACAAATAAAAGATATATGATTTCATCCTAATATCACAATTTTAAATCAAATCAACACCTTAGCCTTAAATACTTGATTTTGAACATTCCTTTTCATCAATAGCTATGTTTCCGGCATTCCTAACCTCCTCTCCATGTACTTCGCTATACGTACACATTCCTTTTTGCAGGAAGATATGTCCATTCTGTTCTTTTGTTGTTCGGCGTGATCGAGCTGGTGCCCATATGGAGTACCTGGAAGCACTACTGGATGAACTGGAGTTCAGTCTAGGTGATTCGACTCATGGAAGGTCTTCTCTCGATAGTGTTTATTTCGGAGGAGGAACCCCGTCAAGGCTCACTGTCGAGGAATTAAAACTGCTGCTGAAAGGGATCCATAAACGTTGGCCCTTTGATCCGGAAGTTGAAATCACAATGGAGTGCAATCCGGAAGACGTGAATCAAGAATCGATAAAGGGATGGCTTCACTCGGGAATCAACCGATTCAGTCTGGGAGGGCAAAGTTTTCAGGATCTGCTTCTGAAAAAACTGGGCCGGGTTCATAATGCAGAACAACTTCGTTCTGCCATCTCCTGTTTCCAAAAGGAAAAACTGGAAAACTGGAACCTCGACCTGATGTTCGGCATTCCGGGTCAAACACTTAGTGAATTTAATTTGGATTTGGACGAAGCATTGAATTCCGATCCGAATCACCTTTCCTTGTATGGTTTGGAGGTTCATCCAGGCACGCCTTATTTTCATGACTCAGAGGTCAGAAAATGGAAGGAACGTGCATCGGAATTGGAGCAGCAATTCTACTTGAAAGCAGTCGAGTGCACGGCTTCGAAGGGGCTTCAGCAATATGAAATTTCGAATTTTGCACGTACAGGCTTTCAAAGCCGAAGCAACCTCAGGGTATGGGACGGTTCGCCCTATCTGGGACTGGGTTGCGGGGCACATTCGTTTGATGGTGTTCAGCGATGGGGGAACCTGAAATCGATGCGACGTTACTTGGAAAAAATCAGACAAAAAGAAGTTCCGCGAGATTTCACGGAAAGACCTAACTTAAGACAACGGGCTGGAGAAACGTTGATGCTTGCTCTGAGAAGACCGGAAGGCTTGGATTTCCAGGCCTGGCAGAACCGTTTCGGATTGACTTGCAACTCAGTAAAAAAGTTCCAACTTGAAACACTTGCAGAAAAAAAACTTATCTCCTGGGAACCTCCGAACCTGAGACTCACCTCAAAAGGGATGTTGCTTGCCGATGCAATTACTTCTGAACTGATGCCGGAACCTTGAAGTACTCAAATCTGTGGAAAATCATGTGAAGTAAAGAGCATCAAACTTCTGTCAGGTTTCGGTTGTAATCAATCATGAACAAAGCTGTCTTGGATTTCAGAAGGAATTATTGGTCATTCCCATTTCATTTCCAGGTTGTTAAAAAATCATAAAGTTCAGCAGAATTATTTATTAATTTTTCAGGGCCTGCCATTTTTAAAAAATCGATATGTTTTGGAGTGATATGAGAACCTCCAATGAAGCCGATGACTCTCATGCCGGCTTTAAGGCCTGCCTTGACCCCTGCTGGTGAATCTTCAATGACCAAACATTCATTTGGAACAACATCGTACTGTTCTGCAATGTGTAGATGAAGGTCCGGTGCCGGTTTTGCCTTTCCTACCTGTTCTGAACTAAAGAGCCGGGATTCGCAGAGATTGATGAGACCCCCCTGTTTTAAAGAAATTTTAAGTCTCTTTAAGGAGCTGTTGGAAGCTACGGCCCATTTGTCTTCAAGGGATTCCAAAAGTTTTTTCATTCCTGGAATGGGCTTTACTTCATGACTCAGGGTTTTAAATAGAGTGGTTTGAAACTGAGAGAGGAAGTCGTGAGGAGGATTTACCCGGGTGAACTCAGAAAATCGTTGGAGGATGTTTTCATCGGTCTGACCGCAATGGTCAATAATCCATTGTTTCAAAAATAATGGATCCGACATTTCTGAATGATGTTGTTTTGTTTTTAAAAGAGTAGAAAGGCTTTCACATAATATTCGGTCGGCGATCACCTCACTGTCTAACAGAACACCGTCACAATCAAAAAGGATCACAATGACTTAATGGATATGCAGAAACTTAAGGGATACCAAAAATGAAACAAATTATTCTGATTCCAAATAACTTTTCAGGGTTTTTTCAACTCCATTAGCCCATAAAGAATTCAAGGAAGACGCAAACTCTTCTTTGAAAACTCTATTCTTGCCAAGATCTCCAAAGATATCTTCCATTCTTAGGAAAGTTTCAGGGTGCTTCCGGGCTTCCTGAGCATTATTTTGGAGCCTTTTTGAATGAAGGTCGTCGATATTGATGGCTTTACCTTTTTCAGATTCTCCAAAACAGTATCGACACCACATTGCACTTTCCAGAGCCAGTCCTTTAATTTCAAGACCTTTGCTTAAACGGTCCTTAATCGAAGGTAGTATGAACTTGGGTTGCCGGTCTGAACCCTCCTGACAAAGCCGGGGAATGGTATCTCCGATTTGTGGATTTGAGAACCTTTCCTGAATCTGGACAAAGTATTTTGACAGTTCAATTCCAGGAACTGGAGGTACGATGGGAATGATTTCCTCAAGTTCTAATTTTGCGAGATAAGCCTGAATCAATTCATGGGTCATCGCATCATGGACAAAGTGAATGTCTAGCAGAGCCCCAGGATAAGCAATTGCAGCATGTCCTCCGTTAAGGATTCGAAGCTTCATCAATTCGAATGCTGTTATGTTCTCTGTGAAAGTGACTCCGACTTTTTCAAATGAGGGGCGTCCCATGGAAAAAGAGTCCTCTAAAACCCACTGCCGATAGGGTTCACAAAATACAGGCCACTGATCCTGAATGCCAAAGTCCTCTAGAAGTTTCTGACGTTGTTGGTCCGATGTCACCGTTGCAATTCGATCTACCATTCCGTTTGGAAATGCCACTTCCTTCTCGATCCATCGAGCCAGTTCTGAATCATTCAATTCTGCTAAACCGACTACAGCATCTTTGGAAACCTTTCCATTTCCTGGGAGATTATCACAGGACATTACCGTGAAAGGAGGAATGCCTGCCTGACGTCGTTGCTTGAGGGCTTGAACCAGAGCGCCGAAAACGCTTGTGGAGCTCTCAAGATTCTTAGAATCGGCAACCATTTGAGGATGTTCCGGATTGAATTCTCCTGTGGCAGGGGCCATGAAGTAACCTCCTTCGGTGATTGTCATTGAAACAATCCTCACACTGGGGTCTTGGAGAGCATTAACCAAAGTGGTGTTGTTTTCATCCACAGGCAAAAAATCAATCATCGAGCCTGAAATTCTGGCCTGATTCGCATTTGGTTCCAATTCAACGATGGTCGATAGGTAGTCTTGTTTTTGTAGTGCTTCCCGCATCATTGCATCATGAGGCATCACTCCTGATCCGATGATGGCCCAATCTCTATCTTCCCCAAGATTGAACAAATCATTCATGTAAAGGCCCTGATGAGCACGATGGAAATTTCCGGTCCCAATATGAATGATGCCTGGTTTAAGATCATCTATTTTATAAAGAGGTTTATCGATCGAATTATTGAAATGTTTTAAAGTGTCTCTTGATAACAACGTCTTATTTTTTTCTACCATGAATTGTTTCCTAAACTAGGTATTATGTATTCGGAAATATTATACTTTTTAAAACGTTATCCTTATAATCTAAATTATTGAGAAAAGCTTGTTCACCATCATTTAATGAATAAGTATGGGTTGCTAAATCATCTAAACTTACCAAGCCTTTTTCTACCATACTAATTGTTCTTTCATACACTTCTCCCATCCTCCTTGAAAATTTAATTGAAATACCTCTTCTTCTCGCTTCAGAAGCTTTGAATTGATAACCATCACCATCAGGAATTCCTACAACAATAATATTGCCTCCGATATTTGAAGCTTGAATTGACAAGTTCAGACCATGAGGAGAATTTGTTGCTTCAAACACGAGATCAACTCCCGAACCATTATTGTATTCAATAAATTCATCAACAGATCCAAAACCCTTATCTGCTCCATTGTTTAAAGCATGTTGAACTCGATATTGAATAGGATCAACCACATGAATTGATTTAGTCCCCATATTTTTTAAAATTTTTAAAATACATAGTCCTACCGGACCACTGCCTAAAATACATATTTCTTGATGAAATTTAGTTTTACTTAAATCTACCGCATGAAGTGCAACTCCTAAAGTCTCTAACAAAACTACAGTTTGAGGAGTAAAATGGTTAGGAATTTTATGTATTTGATGTTTTTTAATGGAAACATATTGAGCCATTGCACCGTTAAATGGTGGAGCACCAATAAATTCAACATAAGGGCATAAATTTTCATAACCTTTTTTACACCATTTACATTCAAAGCATGGTTTGGCTGGGTCAACAGCAATATGCTCTCCCTCTTCTAAATTCATTTCAGGAATAGCTTCCAATAAAATGGCTGAAAATTCATGACCAGGAACAAAACCTTTCCCAACACAGGTAGTACCAATACCGCCTTCAGAGTAATAATGTAAATCTGAACCACATATGCCAACGGCATTTACTTTACAAATTACATGATCATCTTTTTCAGTTGGCTCAGGATGGTCTTTTATGGATATTTTTCTTACATCTTCTAGTAATAAAGCTTTCATAATTAAAGGTTATTGATGTTGAATAATAATTTTTGATGTATTAAATATTGATCAAATCGTTCTAAAAGGACTTCTCTCAGCAAAGAATCTACTTCTACAGGTTTAGCTTTAGGAAATTTGATCTTATGTTTATTCTTTGTTAGGTGTTTAATCGCAAGCCTCACAGTACCAACAGAAGCAACAAAATCTTGGTTTTCTGGAACAATAATTTGTACATTGAGCAGAGAAGACAAAATCTTAGCCCATTGAATGTTTTTTGCCCCACCACCTACCAACGTAATCTTTTTTGGGAAATTAAAATTATTTTGTAATAGTATATTTTGACATTCTTTGAATATAAAAGAAATACCTTCAATAATGGCCCAAGCTATATTTTTTTTATCAGTATAAAGATTTAAACCAAAAATACTTCCTTCTATATTCGGATATTCATGTGGAGTCCTAATCCCACTCAAATAAGGCAACAATAAAGGATATTTTTTAATAGTTGAATAATCATCATGGTATGTAAGTTCAGCAAATTCATCAATTGAACTATTAAAGATTGCACAATACCAATCAATAAGGTTAGTGACTCCTAGAACGACACTCTCTAAAATGAATTTATTTTCTATCGCGTGGCAATGAGTAAGAAAATTATTTTTAATAACAGGTTTGAACTCATCTAGTGCCATGATCATGACTCCTGATGTGCCTAGGGTTAACAGCATCTGCCCATCTTCATAAAGACCACCACCAAGGGCTGCAGCAGCATTATCTCCTGCACCATTGATGATTTTAATCTTCTTATTGAAATTCCACTTCTTGATAAGGGTTTCTCGTAATCCTCCTATTTCATGATCTGAAGGATAGATCTTTGGTAACCAATTGGAGTCAATTTCTAATACATTATTTAATTTTTGATTCCATTCTTGACGAACTAAATCAAATAACATGGTTCCACTGGCATCGCTTGGATCTGTTGTACAGTTTCCTGTTAAGAATAATTTTAAATAATCTTTAGGTAACAGGATTTTTCTAATTTTTTTATAATTATTTGGTTCATTTTTTTTAATCCACAGAAGTTTTGGCAATAAAAGGCCTGGGTTGGGTCTACAACCAGATGATTTAAGAATGTTTGAGTGATTTTTTTCTAAATATTCAGATTCTACAATACTCCTGCCATCATTCCATAAAATAGCCGGCCTTATTGGTTTATCATATTCGTTAAGTATGATGCATCCCAGCATTTGAGCAGAAAAACTGATGGCATCTATTTCGAAAAAGTTAATTTCTTCTTTTTTAAATTTTTTAAAACATGTTTCTAATGCTAGAATCCAATCATCAGGGTTTTGCTCAAAACAATTCCCATCAAATTGATTGATTTCTAGTTTGGCTGAAGTTGAATGGATTATTTCTTCGTTGTAATTTGCGATTACACATTTTAATCCTGAGGTGCCTAGGTCAATTCCTAATATCATAATTATCGCAAGATTAATTTCAACGAATTAGATAGTATTATGTTGTAAATATTAAGCAATCTTAAATAAATTCATATTTTTAATAAAAAAATTTCACATTAACAGTATATTTATGCTCAAGAATCTATAAAAAAGTAAGTTAAATACCTCCAGTAATTTTTATGTCTGTGCCCGTAATATATGATGATTCATCTGATAATAAAAACAAAACAGGATTAATTACTTCGTCTATTGTTCCATATCGCTTCATTGGAACATCATTTATCATTTGTTTTGCCACTTCATTTGGGTCAGAACTAAAAAATTGTGAACCAGCCTTTGCTTGAAGTTCAACCTGTCTTGTCCACATAAAGCCAGGACCAATAAATGCAGGCGAAATACTGTTTACTCTAATATTGAATTCCGCTAAATCCTTAGAAGCAATGACACTCATATGCTTGACTGCGGCTTTACTTGAAGCATATGCAACCATGTTGGGTGGAGCACCTATACCAGCCATCGAAGCAGTATTTACGATAGAACCCCCTTGAGGTTTTTGTTCTTTCATGATTTTTCCAATTTCCCTCATTACTATAAATGCTCCAACAACATTTATATTAATGATTTTTTGGAAATCATGTGTTGTATACTCTAAAGTGTTTTTAAAATCACCTTGGTATCCAGCATTATTAAATAGTAAATCAATCTTTTGAAAATCATGATAAGCTTTCTCAGTTGCTTCTAACACATCCTCTTCTTTGCAAATATCTAACACTGATGACTGAAAAATTTGATTATGAAATTTATTTTTTAAATCATTAATTATTTCATCCATTGGATGAAGGTCCCATAAAATTAGGTTGCCCCCCTCTTCTGCGATTCTCTCTGAACAAACCCTGCCAAAATCTCCTTTAGCTCCAGTGATAACAGCGAATTTATCTTTAAATCTTTTACCTCTCACCTCATTAGAAATCTTTTTGCTAAATCCTTTTCCATCATTCATGATGTATTTTGAATTACTCAGGCTGTCCTTGTTATTGTCATAGATAGAATTATTGTTAATTGTGTTCATTATGAATCCGAATTAATCTCAATACATAAAAAGTGATGTATTCAGCTTTTGATGTATTTTGTTGATATAATATAAATTTATGCGAAAGAAGATTTAATATTGTTTAGAAAGGTTTTAATATGGAAAATAATACATAACATTTATAATAGATCTTTTTTAAAAATTATAATTAATATTATTTTATCAACCTTTCAAAATTACATAAATCATCCATAAGATGCCAATTCCGATAGCAAAATTAATTGAAGCAAATTGTTCGATAAAACGTATCCAAATCAACTGTAATGCTATGTAACTTATTGTTCCGATAAATAATCTATCAAACCAGTTTGTTTTTATCGGAAGAAATCCTCTATTCTTTTTTTTCATATTTAGGCTTTAACTGCACCAAAAGTTAATCCTGTCACTATGTATTTTTGAACTAATGCCAAAAATATGAGAGCTGGCAGCATAGATACGACAGCAACGGCTGCCATTGTCCCCCACTCTGTACCTGTTGTTGTCACAAATTCTGATAAACCTGTTGGGATTGTTCTTGAATAGACACTTGATAATGTTGTAGCAAGCAAATATTCATTCCATGCAAACAAAAAACTTAAGAGTGATGTCACAGCAATACCTGGGGCAGCCAAAGGTATGATCAGCTTTCTAAATACTGTAAATAAATTTGCACCATCCACAATCATCGCCTCATCCAACTCTTTAGGAATACCATCTATAATTCCCTTCAATAGCCATATAGCAAAAGGCAGATTGAACACACAATAAAGAAGTATAAGGCCAATCTTTGTATCAAATAAAGTACTGTCACCGAATTTGAATACTTTCGTGAAAAGTAAAAAAAGTGGTAACATAAAAGCTGCAGGTGGTGCCATACGATTTGTCATGGTCCAAAAAAATATGGTTTCAGCTCCTGCAATCTTAAACCTAGACAAAGCATAGGTCGCCATTACTGCTAAAATTGTGACTATAAGTGCGTTTGATGTTGCTATAATAATTGAATTCAATAAATAATCTCCAAACACACCGTCAATAAAGGGTTTAGTATAATTTTCCCAATAAATTTTTTCAAAAAAAGTCGGAGAAAGATTTGGTTTCCCATATAATTCGACCGGAGTTCTTGTTGAAACGAGTATCATCCAATAAATTGGAAACAAAGTAATGAAAGTAAGAATACTCCAAATGATGATTGAAAAAGTCTTGTAGAGAGTTTTACTAGTCTTCATCAACTTTTCCTCTTGAGACCATGACAGAATATAAGAACCAGCATATAACAATTGTTATGTAGAGATATAAGATAGACATTGCTGAACCATAACCATAAGATCGTTTTTCAAACACTTCTTTCCAGATATGAATCCCGGTATATCGGGTACCGTATCCTGGCCCACCACCTGTTAGCATCCATACTTCATCTACTATTTTCAGTGAATCCATTAATCTTATAAAAACCACCACCACTAAAACAGGAATGAGCATTGGAATTGTTATATGTATAAAAATTTGAAAATTATTTGCTCCATCTATTTTTGCTGATTCATATGGGTCTTCAGGAAGAGCACTTAATCCTGCAAGTAATGTCAATGTCACAAATGGTGTCCAATGCCAAACATCCATAATTACTAGTACCCAAAAAGCAAAATTTTCTGAACTCATATAATTGAACTTAAAATCAAAAAATTCTTTTGCCAGATAGGGTACAGGGCCTAATCCATTCACTAAAAATAATTTAAATATTGCTCCAACTACAATTGGTGCAATCACCAAGGGCAAAGTATGCACACTTCTAAAAAAAGCTTTTAAAGGAAAAGAACTTAATAGAGATAAAGCTAAAATAAATCCGATACTAAGCTCAAAAAGCAGTGTAACAATTGAAAATTTTATCGAGCGCCAAATAGACCCAATAAAATATTCATCAAACATTAACTCACGATAATTATAGCCAAGACTTATGAACTGCATGTCTTTAATTTTACCTAAAGGCATCCAATTAAAGAAACCTACATACAAAACATATAAAAAAGGAACCAGTCCTACTATAACTAAAATGAATATTGTTGGTGAGAGTAAAAGCCAGGCAGTTCTGGATGAATTCATGACTTGTTTCAATTAGGAAGGCAATTGCTTGCCTTCCTAATCTTAAAGTAGATTATTTTTGATAACCTAAGTCTTTCATTACCTTGTCTAGTGCTTTACAAGCACCATCTAAAGCTTCTGAGGGAGACTTCTCACCAGCTAAAGCTGCGTAAATGAAGGGATCAATGGCTGCTCTTCCAGCACCATGAAAAGGGAACATAGGAGCGCCCGCATATAAATATCCGGTATTCTGCATTAAAGTAAAATAACCATCAGCGACTTGGTCCATTTCTTTAATCTTAGGATCGTTATATGTTGAATAGTGAGTGATCCTTCCTCCAGCAGCAGCCCAATCGGCTTGAACTTCACTTTGAGCTACAAACTGCAACCAGAGTAATGTTGCTTCCTTGTTTTTGGATGAATGAGGAATCCCATACGCCCCACCATCAAAGTAGCCGATATAACCGTTTCCTGAGGCAGCTTGTGTCAAGACACCCGGGCCCGTTGGTGGTTGCATTACTCCAACTTTACCCACTACAAGAGATTTCTCTTTGTTGGAAGCAATCCATGCCGCATTTTCTCCATAAACCCACCCTTGTGCGGCTCTACCAGCAGCAAAAGTGGAAGCAACTTCACTCCATGTGCTTTGAAGTGCTTCTGGTGGAGCAAATTCAAGCATGGAAGTCCAGAAAGAAAGAGCACCTTTTGCTCTGCCACCATTTAATGACCCTCCACCTGCAACACAAGAATGGAAATCATCGGTGACCCCCCAGTTATAGAGACCAAATGATGGGCCAACGGATTCTAAAAATTCATAGGTTGATGCAGGGTGACCTGTATGTCCTTGGACTGTTGTCCCCCAGCATTCCATTCCCTTTTCAGCGCAATAAGCTGTAAAGAATTCAGCATTATCTCTCCACTGTGCAAAAGAAGTTGCTGGAGCTAAAGCATATCCAAATTTCTTTTGGAATCCGGATTTTGCATCAGCTGCACCAAACAAATCTTTCCTGTAAAGATAAACTTTAAGGAATGCCTCCATTGGAATACCAAATACATCACCTTTCGCATCTTTAAAATAATCGATGAATGTGGTGAAGTCGTTCATGTTTACATGTGGAGCAACTAAGTTTGGGTTGTCTGCCAATGATTGAGTGATATTGACTAAAAAGTCTCTATCGAGGTATGAGTAAACAATGTCCTGCTCAATATAGACAAAGTCGTAGATACCAGAATTCGCTTCCATATCTTTGATGGCTTTGTCATACATCTGATCCCAGGATGTATTTTCAAGTCTAACTTTTATCCCTGTCAGACTCTCAAATTCTTTAGCCAGGACTTCACCTGCGAATTGTCCTGGGGGTGTATTTTCTGCAATACCCTGCAAAACAGCACCTTTATATGGTGCTCCGGCTTTTTTCCACCATGCAGAATTACCTCCAGCATAAACTGCAGAAAAGGTTAAGCCCAAACCAAGCAATAAAGTTATTGCTCCTTTTACTATTTTTACCATACAGTCTCCTTTTTTAATTAAGGAATTTGATCTCAGAAATATCCATACCCTATGAATGGATCTTGTTTAAGCTATTCAGCTAAAACAAAATATTCCAAGAATATTAAATTAATCAACCACAAAGGCGATTAGATAAAAAAAGCTTGGTCATTAAACTGATCAAGCTATAGGGATTTAAACAACCACATCTTATGTTTTGAATCTTCAGTGTGAAAGAATTAGTCACCTGCATCTTGTATTCTGTTTGGTTTGACAAAAATTGCCCTTGTCAATCGCTTCTCATGTTCTCAAATATCAAAATTAGTGGGCAAGACGACCATATCACGGATCGTGACATTCCGTTTGCGGGTCAACATGTACATTACCGCATCAGCAACCTCTTCCGGTTCGATGAGAGCTCCGTTATCTTTTGCTTTCTGGAGTCTTTCTTCCGGCCAGTCTGCAAGCAGGGCGGACACAACCGGTCCTGGAGAAACCTGACCAACACGAATGCCGCCACCCATGAGTTGACGGCGCATGGTCTGGACAAAACATGTCATGGCCCATTTCGATCCGGAATAAACAGGTTCCCACTGAATTGCTGAATGTCCTGCTACTGAGCATGTAACCACGATATCCCCAATGCCACGTTCTTTCATATGAGGGATGATATCGTGTACGTTTTTCATTACAGCATTTACATTGAGATTGAGCATACGGTCTATGGTTGGACCGTCGGTTTCATCGAGATTGCCACCAATGTAGGTGCCCGCATTACAATGTAGTATGTCAATTTGACCGGTCTTTTGAAGGATTTCAGGTATCATCGCAGCACAACTTTCTGCGTCCAAGAGATTGGTAATCTGTGGAATAGCGTTCACACCCAGTTCAGCAGCTTTTTCGTTCACTGCTTTCACGTCCCAATCGACCATAAATACTTTAACACCAGCTTCGATCATAGCTTTTGTGGTGGCAAAACCGATGCCTGAAGCCGCTCCCGTGATAACGCCTACCTTACCTTTCAATGATTCAGACACTTTAGTTCTCCTAAGAAGTTAATAAGTTCAAGCACTTAAAAAGCCTCCATCAATAGGAAGAATGGCGCCGGTTACCATCGATGAATCCTCTGAAAGAATCATGGCTATTGCAGAAGCCACGTCTTCAACTTCAGCAAATCGTCCCATAGGATGACGCACCAACATAGGTTGACTTTTAATAGGATCGCTCCAAGCTTTAATCGCGAGCTCAGTCATGGCGATGGTCGGTGCGACTGCATTGACTCGAATTCCATGTTGGCCTAATTCTTTAGCCATTACTCGCGTTGCTCCTTCCAGGCCTGCTTTTGAGGCTGCATAAGTCAAATGGTCTTGAAAGCCACGATGGCCAGCAATAGAAGTGACATTGACTATGGCTCCCCCCCCACCATTGGAGACTCGAGTCCTGGCAAATTCCTGAGCGCAAATCAATGCAGCTCGAAGGTTGATTCCTAAAGTAGTCTCGTATCCTTCCTCTGTCATATCAAGGAAACTTTCTAAAACGTTGGTCCCTGCGCAATTGATTAAAAAATCCGCTTCTCCTGCTTTCTGCATTGCTGCCCTAGCAGCCGCATTATCAGCAAGATCAACCTTCATGCCTATGGCGCTATATTCTGAAGCAATGGCATCCAGATCCGATTGAGTTCGACTCATCCCAATAACTCTGGCACCACGTTCTGACATCAGGGCGGTGCAAGCTCGTCCAATCCCCTTGCCTGCTCCGGTTATAATGACCGTTTTTCCTTCGAAAGTTTTGCTCATTTCAAATCGTTCCTTTCTTTGTAAGGCCTATTTCTACGAAGTAGACTAAAGGCCATGAAAACATATTCCATAGGGTGAGAACAGCCTTAAGCTTCCTTCAAGAGAAGTTCAGCGGTTATGTCATCAGTAATAAGTGTATCAACTAAACCCCGCCGAATTGCGGCAATGATGATATCAATCTTATGTTCACCCGAAGCAGTTAAAATTTTGTTTGGAATATTCTTCAACTCATCCAGTCCAACACCAGCAACGCGGGAATTCACAGGGTGATCAACTTCATTCCCATCAATGTCCATGAAGCGGCCTAGAACGTCGCCAACAGTATCAGCATCGAGAAGACTTTGAACGTTAATCTCTTTGGGTAAGCCGTATTTTACAATGATAGAACGATCTGATATGTCTCCAGCAGCTAAAAGCACTGCGTCTGCTTCAAAACACTTTTCGATGTGCTCCTTGTAAAAATCCTGATTGAGAAATTCGTCCCGGTCCACGTTCTTTGGAAGTATGATTGGTGCTACAAAGTGTGAGTAATTTGCATTGAGCACCTCTGCAAAGCCAGATGCAATACTAAATGAATTAAAAGAAGAACCCGTTGCTAAGCCTCCATTGAATGACAAAAATTCGAGTTCTGGATATTTTTGGTACTTAAGCGTTTCTAGTGTTTTCCGAAGGGTGCTCCCCCAAGTTACCCCAATTTTTCCCCAATCTTCAGTTTTTAAGGCATTGGTTAAGAAATGGGCTAGAGCTGCTCCTACCGGTGCTAAATTATCATATTGCTTTCGATCGCCTGGAACGACCAATGCTTTTTTGATTCCAAGCTTTTGTTCCAAACGTTGCTGAATTTCCAGTCGAATTATAAATGGGGATCCAACTTCAATCTGAACCATACCCGAGGCCTTTGCTTTCTGGATCGCCTGATTCACGCGCAAACGCGTTACTCCCATATTGCGAGCAACATCCGCTTGAGTTAAGCCATTAATGTAGTAATGCCAACATATTTCTGATATGAATGCCTTGCTATCTTTTTGGGGCTCTCGAGGCAATTTTGCTTTTTTCAGATGTGAGTTTATTCTTTAATATTTACTAACACCCATACATTTGTAATGCAAGCTTTACATTTATTTTTTTGCTTGTGTGAAAGTAGCAGGTTATATTAGATTTACAAACTCTAATACAGATGTAATTGCAATATTACATCTGTATTTATTTGTTAACATGGAGGCAATAAGTCGTATTAGAACAAGTCTGTCTAAAATAAGAATCATCTCAAAGAACAATGATGAAACTGGATAAATGATTTAAAACCAAACACTTTTTATCATGAAAGAAGATATTGTTGATATTTTAGTAATTGGCGCCGGTGCATCCAGTGCAGCTGCAGTACATAATCTCTCAAGTCTAGGAGTGAATATATTATGTTTGGAGCAAGGTGATTGGATGAACACCAATGACTACCCTAGTAATTTCAAGGACTGGCAAACCATTCGAAATCATCAATTCAACCAGAGTCCCAACATTCGCAAGAGAGACACGGATTATCCCATCAATGAAAAGGATTCAGAAATAGAGGTAGCAAATTTCAATGGAGTTGGAGGCGGAACCATTCTTTATTCGGGTCATTTTCCAAGAATGAAGCCTTCAGATTTTTATGTCAAAACCTTGGATGGTGTAGCAGAAGATTGGCCCATCAATTATAAAACACTGGAACCCTATTTTGCCCAAAACGACATCAACATGGGTGTTTCAGGTTTAAAAGGTGATCCTGCAATACCTTTTCACGAACTTCCCCTTCCTCCCATTGCCATGGGGCGAATGGGTGAAGTCATTGGTCAGGGTTTCAATAAATTGGGTTGGCATTGGTGGCCATCCGACACAGCTATAATCTCAGAGGATTATGCTGGCAGAGCAAAATGCATAAACCTGAGCCCATGTAACTCTGGTTGTACCCAAGGGGCAAAAAGTAGTGTGGATGTCGCTTACTGGCACAAAAATCTCCGGAAACGAGGAGTAGAATTAAAAACGAGATGCAGGGTCAGAGAAATCCTGGTCGATGAAAGTGATAGAGCAAAAGGGGTTATTTATTATGATGAAAATGGCTCTGAATGTCGTCAACTCGCAGCAATGGTCATCCTCGCATGTAATGGAATTGGAACTCCAAGAATCCTCTTGAACTCAATCTCAAAAAATTTCCCAGATGGCTTATCAAATCGTTCTGGAATGGTTGGGAAAAATTTGATGTTTCACCCATGGGGTCGAGTAGAAGGGACCTTTGAGGAGATGCTTCATTCCCATCTTGGACCACAAGGAAGTTGTGTACTTAGCCACGAATTCTATGAAACTGATCAGAGAAGAGGATTTTTACGTGGTTATACATTACAGGTTGTCCGGGGGCAACCACCGGTCAATATTGCAAAAGATGGTTTTTTAAGAGGGACTATTCCTTGGGGTACTCATCATCATGATTCATTTCAAAAATATTATGGTAAACAAATTCAAATTGAGGTTTGCTGTGAAGATTTACCTGAAACATCAAATACCGTAACCCTTGATTCGAATCTAAAGGATTGCCATGGTATTCCAGCGCCAAAGATATATTACAAATTGAGTGATAACAGTGAGAAGATGTTGGGTCATGGTATAGAGCAAGCAAAAATTGCTCTTAAAGAGGCTGGGGCAATAGAAATCTTTTCTCACGGTCAGGTGAGAGAATCTGGGTGGCACAACATGGGAACGGCGAGAATGGGATTAGATCCAAATCAATCAGTGGTGAATGAATGGGGACAATCCCATGATGTAAAAAACCTGTTTATAATTGATGGTAGTATTTTTGTTACCTCAGGGGCAGTCAATCCCACCACCACCATTCAAGCATTAGCATTGTATGTTTCCGAACAGATAAAAAATAATATTACTAATATATTTGCTTAAAATCATGAGCAGCAAAACCTTGAATAAAGATCAATTACTTTGTCTCAATAGAATTTTAAAATTAATCATCCCCTCAGACAAACATAAAAATTTACCGGGTGCTGATGGAATAAATATTTTCGATTTTTTAGAAAAATACTATCCTGATTTTATTAAAATCATTTCTAACGAACTTGAAAATCTGAACGATTTGTCAAAAAAAAGGTATTCCTGTTCATTTAAAGAATTAAGCGAATCAAACACCTTGTCGTTATGTGAAGACCTCCATCAGGAGAATAATGATTTTTTAAATGAATTAACTCTGATAACTTACGAATGCTATTATCAGAGTGATGAAGTTTTAGAAAAAATTGGAATTACAAGAAAACCACCCTTTCCCGAAGGAAATAAAGTTTTATCAGGAAATCTAGAAATCTTAAATCCAGTTCGAAAAATGAGAACTAAATACATTGATGTCTAATAATTTTGATAAAAGCTCAATGAATTTTAATCATCCTGCATAAAATTTACATACATCAATGGATGATTTGATTTATAGTCTTCGTCCGTCTTTGTAAATAATCCATCATTTGTTATCGTAATATTTTTTTCAAAATGTTCCACATGCGTTTCAAAACGCCGGTTGGTTTCCCTCAGAGATTTTTCTGAATCAACGCCGAGGTGAACTGCCAGGTGGCTGAGCAGGAAAAACATTTGCCCGATCCACTCCTCATTTATTTTATCCCCATCGTTTTCTGATTCAGTAAAATCTTTTTTTTCTTGAAATGTTTCTTCCAACTTTTTTTGAAGAGTTTGAATGTTCGTTGGGTCCAATCCCGCTCGTTTCAGACGTTTGATCAGTTTTTCAGAACGCATCAAGGCAGGAAGAGCCAGCGCCACCCCATCCAGCGTTCCTGAATTTCCATTGTTTTTTTTTCTTTCACGGGTTTTCTGATCCTCCCATGCTTGACTGTGGAAGGATTGAGTTCTTTCTGATTCCTTTCCAAAAACATGAGGATGGCGTTCGATCATTTTACTCGTGATGGTTTTTGCCACAGCATCGAAATTAAAGAGGCCGGCTTCTTCTGCCATTCTTGAATGGAAAACGATCTGTAACAGCAGGTCCCCCAATTCTTCTCGGATGGCTTCGGGATCTTTCCTGGCGATCGCATCCTCGACTTCATAGGCTTCTTCGATGGTATAAGGGACCACGGTTTCAAAGGTCTGCTCCCTGTCCCATGGGCAGCCCTCAGTGGGATGCCGAAGCCTTTCCATCAACTTCTTCAACTGATCCATTGGTGTCCCTTTGAATTCACTCATAATCTTCATTTTCTTAGTTGGTGATCGTCTTAAACCACTCATCATGCCTTGAGTGAAAAAAGAGATCCAGATCAACGTAACGGTTTCATTGATTTTCAGATTCCAAACCTGGAATCGAATGGATTTCCTGCAGGATCATGGGCAAGGCATCCTTGAGGATGGTGTTGTGGTGGGAATGTCGCAATTCATGGTAACGGATGCGTTGGGGATCAAGAGCTGCGAGTTTACGTCCCATTTCCACTGGGATCACTTCGTCACGGGTTCCATGAAAAATGGTGATGGCTGGAGGTGTTTCCCTTTGCAATAACTGCAGGAGGGGTCCCATGTTTTCAAAACGGTGCCTTAGTAGAGGGACGAGCCAAGCGCCAAACATCTTCCTGACCATGTCAGCAACACTGGTGAAGGGGGAAAGGAGGAGCACGCGGTCCACTGGGATCCTTTCAGCCAGTTGCAGAGCCGTAGCAGCACCAAGTGAATGCCCTAGAATCCCGAGGCGTGGTATTTCAGTGTTTCCGTATATTTCCTGCCAGTAGTCCCATGCTATTTCACTGGAAGCAATGATTTTTTCAGGGGATGCGCTTCCGTCACAGTCTCCGTATCCTGGATAATCGATGAGTAGGAAGCCTAGACCAGGTTTGGAAGCAACTTCCACAAGCCACATCCAGTCAAGTGCCAGTGAGGCATTGCCTCCGAAAAGAATCCAAAGGGCTTCAGGATGATTACCATCGGGTGGGGGTTGATAGAAGGAGGTTTGACTGCCCTCCGGAGTCTGGTACGAAACCCTCTGCAGGCTCCCTGTGAAATACTGGTGGTAAAACGATCCATATGATCGCGGATGATAAATCATCCGGTGCTGAAACCAAGCCAGCATCAGAACTCCGGAAACGAGAACCAGCAGCCAGAAAAGTATAAGCCCTTTCCAGCGCATGGGTTTTTAGGGTTTAAGGCAAAAATTGAGTCAGTTATTCCAAAACTCAAGGATGATGCGGTTCACTTCCGAAGCCGCTTCCATCTGTACCATGTGACCGTAATCAGCAAGAATTTCAACCTGAACCTGTGAAGGCAATTCAAGTGCATGATCGGATGGCAGAATTTTGTCTTTATCACCCCAAATGACGAGGGTTTTCAGTACTTCATTATTTAATACATCTCGCCATTGAGAAATCTGAGTATCTTTGTCAACAAATGCGTTCATGACCTTCATCAAGACACCTTGCACCCCGTCGATGCGTTTGAATTTGAGGAGGTCCTCAAGCAACTGTCGGGTGACAAGACCAGGATCATTAAAAAGTTGTTGAACATGAGGCTTCAGTTCACGTCGGCTTTGACTTTCGGTGAAGCCTTTCAGGTATGCCGAATTGATTTCGGATCCCAATCCAGCGCTGGCGATCAATGTCAGACTTTTCATCGATTCGGGAGCGATTGTGGCGGCTTGCATGGCGATGGCACCTCCCAGGGAATGCCCCACCCAGTGGGCGTTTTCAATCCCCAGTCTGGAAGCGGCTTGAAGAACGGCATTGGCCATCCACAACACACTTCCGTCTCCCACCTCTTTTATGGACCCTCCGTGTCCCGGCAGGTCGAAGGCATAAACGCTATGATTTGTACTCAGAGCAGGATGATTGAAAAGCCAGTTGTTCAAATCCCCACCGAAACCATGGAGCAGAATGGCAGGTGCTCCCCCGTCACCCTGCTTCAAATATTGGATTCTGCCTGAATTGGTCTCCAGATTTTGTGGTTTGGGTCCATGGCCATCTGTCGTACTTTCTACAGGCACAAAACTCTTCTGGAAATCTTCAATGTAAGAATCGATGAATGCATCAGAAACCTCGTTTTCTGCAATGACTGCAAGGAGTGCTCCCACAGGCAGGACCTCACCCGGCGATGCAACTTGTCGGCGCAAGATTCCTTTATGGGGTGATTCCACCGCACTGGTGATTTTATCCGTTTCAACCTCAAGGATTTCATCTCCTGATGCTAATTCAATCCCTTCTTGAATTTGCCATTCTCCCACTTTGCCTTCCTTCATGGCCAGGCCCCACTTGGGCATGGTCAGGGGCAGGATACTCCCATTCGTCATCTTAATTACCTTTCACGATATTTCTGACGGCTTTGACCACCCGTTCTGTATCTGGAATGTAGAGATCTTCCAGAAAATCGTTGAAAGGCACTGGAGTATGTGGAGGGGTTACGGTTTGAATCGGTGCCTTCAAGTCATCAAAGGCCTGGGTGGCCACAAGTGAGGCGATGTCAGCTGCCATCCCGCACCGAGGACCGGACTCATCAACAATTACCAACCGTCCTGTTTTCTCCACACTTTCGAGGATCGAATCTTCGTCCAGGGGTGAAGTTGTCCGAGGATCCACGATTTCACACTGAATCCCGTCTTGTGCCAAAGCATCCCCGGCTTCAGAGGCCATCTGAACCATGCGTCCAATGGCAACTATGGTCACATCATCTCCCTCACGTATGAAATTCGCTTCTCCAAATGGAATCGAAAAAGGTTCTTCCGGAAGGTCTCCCTCCATGTCATACAGCATCTTGTGTTCACAAAAAATGACAGGGTCATTGTCCCGGATGGATTGTATCAGCAATCCTTTTGCATCGTAGGGGTTGGAGGGTACTGCGACTTTCAGTCCGGGGATGTGGGTGAAAATCGGGTAAAGTCCCTGTGAATGTTGAGCTGCGGCCCTGAATCCAGCACCGATCATGGTTCGGATGACCACCGGAGTTTCGGCTTTTCCTCCAAACATGTAACGGAATTTTGCTGCCTGGTTGAAAATCTGATCGAAACAGACCCCCATGAAATCGATGAACATCAATTCCGCCACGGGCCTTAAGCCACAGGTTGCTGCTCCAATCGCAGCTCCAATGAAGGCGGATTCACTGATTGGTGTGTCCATCACGCGATCACCAAACTTGGTATAAAGCCCCTGGGTAACTCCTAAAGGACCTCCCCATGCATCGGAATCTCCTTCCGTATAAGTTCCACCTGCCACATCTTCGCCCATAATAATCACGCTACTGTCACGTTCCATTTCCTGTTCAAGTGCCTCGTTGATGGCTTTCTGGAAAGTTGCTCTACGTGCCATGTTTTCTCCTGGTATTAGAATTTAAGATTTTTTTCTTGTTCAATAACTGACATAGACATCGGTCAGCAGTTCTTGTTCAGCAGGATTGGGAGCCGCTTTGGCTTCCACAACAGATTCCTCAATCAATTTCATCACTTTTTGATCAATGGCGTTCAAATCTGAAACATCGACAATACCGTCGGATGTTACTTTTTTTCGAAAAAGTTCCAGACAGTCCTTCGTTTCCCGAATGTTTTTGACCTCGTCCTGAGGGCGGTAGGTTTGGGCGTCTCCTTCGAAGTGACCATAATAGCGGTTCAATTTACACTCAAGCAGGGTTGGACCACCTCCGTTTCGGGCGCGTTCAATGGCTTCTCCAGCAGCTTCATAAACCGCAAAAAAATCATGCCCGTCAACTTCGACTCCCGGCATTCCAAAACCTGCAGCACGGTCCGTAGCATTTCCACTCAAGGAAACCGACCATTTGCTTGAGGTTGATTCTGCATAACCGTTGTTTTCAACGACAAAAATACAAGGTAGATTCCAGATGGTGGCCAGATTCAGGCTTTCAAAAGTGGTTCCCTGGTTTGAACCTCCATCACCAACAAATGCGATGGCTATTCCACCGGTCTTTAGAGTCTTCTTTGCCAAAGCGGCTCCACAGATCAGAGGAGGACCTCCACCGACGATTCCATTGGCCCCCATCATGCCTTTGTCTAAATCCGCAATGTGCATCGAACCTCCTTTTCCTCGGCAGGTCCCTGTATCCTTGCCATATATCTCTGCCATCATCCCTTTGACCTCCACTCCTTTGGCAATGCAGTGGCCATGACCACGATGGGTGCTGGCGATAGAATCCCGATCATCAAGATGCATACACACTCCGGTTCCGGATGCTTCTTCCCCAGCATAAAGGTGGACAAAACCTGGTATCTCTCCTGTGGCGAATTCAATGTGGACACGCTCTTCGAATTCGCGGATGGTTTTCATGGTTTCGTAAGCCTGAAGCAAACGTTCACGATTCAAATCAAGCATAGCTCCTCCTGAGGAATGAGTTTCAAAATAGAGGAAAAGATAATTCTTTTCCGGGTTGATGGATGCATGTGCTCACTATTAACATTTAGTATATTATATATTTTTTGCAAGCATTCCCATGATTTTGTCGACATTGATGCTCCATGGTCCCAAAGGGTCTAAAGTTATTTTGACCTGATCTTCAGCATTGAACTCGATCTCCTTTTCTCCATCCAAGGCCAAGGTGCCTTTGGGGATTCGAATCGACTTTGGTTCTCCGAGTCTAAGAGGCCTGCAAGAATCTACATTTATTTCAGTAATCAGGCCTGGTGCTATAGGGGCTTCAACCTTTATCCCGTTCGTTGATGAGGGTTCCATCATGATTTCAAGACCTTCATCCAATTCACGTGCTCGCGGAAGCACCAGGCTTCCGATGGAAGAAAGGCCGATTGCACCTGGTTCGGCAAAGGATAAATAAAGTTCGCGGAGATCTTTTGGCCTCCATACCGCTCGAGTTCCAATCCAATCTTCACTGGTAACACAGATATCCACCAAGGCCGGGATTTGTGCTTTCCCATTGATTTCAAGCATCAGGCGTTTGTTGCGCAGGCAAACCAATTCTTGTTGGACTTTTTTGACAGCAAGAGCACCTGCAGCCATCCCGGCAACAGTCGATTCAATAAATTTTGGAAAGACGTTGTTGGTGCCAGTGGAAATGCAGGCTAGTGGAATTTCTCCGCATGCATGGGCCACCAGGCGGTGGGTCCCGTCTCCTCCAAGAACGATGATGACACGGCACTCCTGTTCACACATCATCGTGACTGCATTCAGAGTATCAGTTGCCTCTCCGCCCACCTCCATTTCAAGATATTCAAGCTTAGGCCACTGCAGGGGTTGGTCTTTTCTTCTGTTTTTTTGGGCCAGTTCAAGGCCTTGGGCTATTCCGCCGTGGTCGCGCATGATCAAGACACGGTCTACTCCCATCCTGGCAAGTCCGATCAACGCACGCTGGATCATGGAACAACGCTCCGCGACCGTTACCGTCGATGCATGTGCAATCAGGCGGCGTACATCCCGGGCAGAAGCAGGGTTAGCCAGAATTCCTACAGAAATCATCGTAACTGTAAAATCTGAGAAAAAGCGATTCCATGATCAAACCCCTTCATCACGGAAGGGTTTTCGAAGAGACCGACCATCCCTGTTCGATTCGGTGCAGGGTTTCATTTCTTGAGAGGACTCCTTTCACAGAATCGGCTTGTTCAACACAACAGGCACCAACGGCGCATGCCATCCTCAGGGCATCAAGAGGATCAGAACCTAACAGGACTTCCGTTAGAAACCCTCCATACGAGCTATCACCTGCACCAGTAGTTCCTTGCACATCAACTTGAAATGCAGGATGCCACATTTTGATCCCGCTCCATTTCAATTTGTCAACACTCGTCTCCAAATTTCGAAAATGTTTTAAATTTGGAGAAGTTTGCAGGTACATGCCCAGGTCTCCAAGTTTGAATCCAGTGATAGCTACCCCTGAATCCAGGATTTCAAGAGCCAGTTCTTGCAAATACAGACTCGATATATTCGGCAGGATGGAGCCGTTCCATTTCTCATAATCTGATTTACGAAGCATTAAGACGATTTCTTCAATACTGGGAAGGAAAATATCGACATGAGGAAGAACACGTTCCAGGATTCTTGTCCAATTTGCGTCAGATGTATTTCCATCAGGATCAGGAAACGAAAGGTCAAGTGAAGTAATGAGGCCTTCTTCATTTACTCTTGAAAACAACTTTTCAAGCTCCTGCCCGTCGTCTGAAATCAATTGTGGTAATAAAGGAGGGTATCCAAGATGAAAAATTCTAGCATCTTTGAGATGATCAAAATTTAGATGCTGTATTCCAAAAACTTCATTCGTTCCAGGGTAATGAATGAGTGTTCTATCTTGGTTTTCAGGGGAGAACACAAGTGTGTAGGATCCAGAATGTTTTTTCAGTTTGGTTATGTTTTGAATGAGCTTTGGGTCATGGGTTTTAATCTTTTCTAATATCATTTGACCCACCATGTCATCCCCTACACAAGTCTGCAAAGAAGTGTCCACTCCAAGCTTGTGAAGGGTTATCCCGGTGTTTGAAACGGAGCCGCCGGTGCTTATGCTCAACTCTCCAATTTCAAAAACTTTACCGGGAGTGGTTAATGCTTTTGAGGGTATTTGTTTTAAATCAGGATGTAGATCAAGGCAAAGGTGCCCAGCAACGATTATTTTTTGTTTGGTCAAAATATCTATTTCAGGTGCTCCATCCTCATTTTTTGAACCTATTCACTAGCATTATAGAGCATTTGTTTTTATGAGGCATCATCCAATAAAACCTTTTCAGTGATTTTTTGATCTTCTTCGATTGGGATCTTAGGAGAAATTCCCTCTTGGGCAAGACGGGCATGGTATTCTTTAACTGCTTCCAATGATCCTAACGTTCCTTCAATCACCGAACGCATTAATCCAACCAGGTTAATGGGAGACTCTGCCAAGTTGATTTTTCTTCCAAAAAGTGCGACCCGAGCTCCATATTTCTCACTTTGACGTACTAGTTCAAAAGTGTCCCTTGTGGTTCCCTTTCCTCCTCCAAGTACTCCAACGATCAATCCTTCAGGATGGTAGTTGCATAGCTCTTCCATGGCCCTAGGCCCGTTAAATGGCATTTTGAGGAATAATGGACGCTCTTTCCTGGTTAAGCCTGCGAGGCATTTAAGGATGCAGTCATTGACATATTGAGGAACCTTTTCTTGGGCAATTCCAATGTCGATCTGTGGATTGAAGACCTCCAAAAAATACCGTAAATCATTATTGGCCAGATCCTCAAGGAATGTTCTAAAACCCCACAGAGATTCAAGGTCTTTCTCCAAATCATTGGAAAAGGTGATCGAATAGAGTCCAAGGTCGATGAATTCCGAAACGCTGCTCAGGTGAGCCGTTCTAAAATTTCTGGAGGGAAATTTCTTGTAGTTGGAGTGACGCTGTCCCCAGACATCGGTGGTATCGTTGTATCGAACCGCTGGAGTCACTTCTGAATCATGGAAAATTTTCTCTTCAACCAGTTTTTCAGCTGATGATGAAGACATGAGCATGATATCTACAAGTCCGCTATCGGTCATTTCCCGCATCGCCTGCAGGTAGGACTGATAGGGTTTGGGCTTTTCAGGATTCTCCAGCACTGGCCCGGGAGCAAAGACCCCACCACCCATATCACCATCTTTGGCATCAGCAATGATAAAGTCTGTTTTTTGATAGTTGCCGTTGCGAATTTTATCCAGTTTTTTATCCAGTGATTTTTCCATTCTGATCAATCCTTAAGATTAAATGTTTATTGAAAATGAATTAAAAGCCATGATACTCCATTTCAAATAGGTTTAGCCCTTCAATGCTCCAACCGTAAGCCCTCTGACGATATAGCGTTGGGCCAATAATGCCAGAATTACAGGAGGGGCCATTGCAATCAATACCCTGACTCCGACAAACCAGAACTGAATGCCCCTGGTCCCTGCTGCCCCGGCCATGTGAACGGGCACGGTGATGGATTCTCGTGAACTGATGGTGAGAGCAAACAGGAATTCATTCCAGGTGTAGGCGGTCGAAATCAGCATAGACGCCATCAGACATGGTATGGCAAGTCTCATAGAGATATGCCAGAAAACATGGCCGTGGTTGGCGCCATCTACCAGTGCTGCTTCTTCCAGCTCAATCGGAATGTCTAAAAAACCTTGTCTCATGATTGTGACGACTAGGGGAAGGTTGAAGGTGATGTTCACGATCACAAGGGCTAATCGGGTATCCAGGAGATGAAGTTGTCGCATCATCATAAAAACTGGGACCACGGTGACGATGGGGGGTAGCACCCTTTGAGATAGGAACCAGATCGTCAGGTTCTGATTGTTGGGCCGCCTGAAACGAAAACGGGCAAGGGCATAAGCAGCGGGCGTGCCCAAGAGCATCAGGCCTAATGCCGTGCCTAGAGCAATGACTGAACTGTTGAGAAGAGCGCGCTGTGCTTCACCTATGGACAACTCTTCAATCCATGAAGCCAGTGTGGGCTGAAATTGGATAAAAGGAACGGAAAGCCCTGACACCGTGAAGGTTTCAATCGGATTGCGGATGCTGATTGTAATCGCCCAGTAAAACGGGAGAAATGCAATGAAAGCGGAACCTAAAAGACAGATTTGAAAACCGTATCCTTCCAGTTTCCTTGCCAGTTGAAATCCGATGAATGGTCCTTTCATGCTCAATTTTTCAATAAGCCTGGCGGATGGAGCGGAAAAGAAAAATGATAAAGAACATGACCAGAATGAAGGTCATGAATGAGATGGCAGACGAATAACCAAAATCGAAGTACCTCATACCTGCTCGATGAGCATACATCGGCATCACCAAAGTTGAATTTCCAGGCCCGCCTCGAGTAAGGGTATAGGGAATGGGAAAGACTTTGAATGCCTCTGTAATCCGCAAAAGAATTGCAAGCACCAGGGTGGGCTGGAGGTAGGGCAGAGTGATGTGCCAGAAAATTTTTCTACGATTCATTGTTTCGAGGGAGGCGGCTTCATAAACCTCATCCGGTATGCTCTGAAGACCTGCAAGGAGAATCAGGAAACAAAAAGAAGTCCACTGCCATGTGTCTGCAATGATCACAGCACTTAAGGCATAAGTTGGAGAAGACAACCATGGTATTTTGATACCTAGGATTCCGTTGATCAACCCGCCTTCTTCATAAAAAATTGTAAAAAACAAAAAACCTACTGCAACCGGAGTAGCAAATAGTGGAAGAATCAAAAGGGTTCTTACGAAACCTCTTGAAGAAGATGGCCTGTTTGCCATCAAGGCCAAGAGAAGTCCCATTATGACTTGAATGGTGACGCTTCCGATGACAAACAAAAAAGTGACCTCTACAGCATTGAGAGCATTATCGTCAGAAAAAAAACGATAATAATTCCCTAAACCTATGAAACGGTCCTCACTACCAAAATCAATATGGAAAAAGGAGAGGTATAGACCATAAAAAAAGGGAAAAACGGTCCAAGCCAAAACCCATGCTGTTGCAGGGAGTAGAAAAAGTAACTTGATTCGTCGACGAGGCTGCAAGCCTTTGTTCCAGGGATATTCTATTAAAAAAAATTCTCGTTTTCAGGAAATGAGATGGGCAGATTTGATATGCCTTCTATCCTTTCAAAGCTCCAAAGGTCAGTCCCCTGACGATGTATCTCTGAACCAGCAAAGCCAGAATCACAGGAGGAGCCATGGCAATCAGAACCCGGACGCCCACAAACCAGAACTGGATGCCACGGGTGTCCACTGCCCCTGCCATGTGAACAGGAATGGTTCGTATGTCGCGGGTTCCTAGAGTGAGAGCAAACAGAAATTCATTCCAGGTGAAGGCTATTGCAATCAGCATGGCTGCGGCCATGCTTGGCATCGCCAGTCTCATCGAGATTTTAAGAAATATGTCTAAATAACTTGCCCCGTCAACCATTGCAGATTCTTCCAATTCTATGGGAAGGTCTAAAAAGGCTTGGCGCATAATGACGACCACCAAGGGGAGATTGAAGGTGATGTTGACAAAGATCATAGCAAGACGGGTATCCAACAGATTGAAAAACCGCATCATCATAAAGATAGGGATCACGGTGACAATGGGCGGAAGGACTCTCTGAGAAAGAAACCATATGGTGAAATCCTTGTTTCCTGGCCGATTGAATTTGAATCGAGAAAGTGCATAGGCGGCTGGGGCTCCTAAAAGGATCACTCCCACTGCTGTACCGATTGCAATGATAGTACTATTCAAAAGTGCTCTTTGAGTTTCTCCTACTACAAGTTCTTCAATCCAATTGATTAAAGTCGGTTGATACTGAACAAAAGGGACAGCCAAGCCGGCAACACTGAAGGTTTCTGAGGGATTACGGATACTGAGACTCGCTGCCCAATAAAATGGAAGAACAGAAAAACATGCGAAAAGTACAGTCAGCAAAAAATAACTGTGTTTTTGCAGGTAATGAAAGGGCGATTTACCTTCAGATACAATCATCAGACGTTTTAGTTTTCTGAATAGGTTTGTCGGATACGTCCGTAAAGGCTGAAAATCATGATCATGACAATGATGAATACTAAAAACGAAATGGCTGAAGAGTATCCAAAATCAAAAAATCTCATGCCTGCACGATAGGCAAACATGGAAAGTACCTGAGTCGCAACTCCTGGTCCCCCTGTGGTCAGTGTATAGGGGATATCAAAAACTTTGATAGCCTCGGTCACTCTCAGCAAAATGACAAGGATCACAGTCGGTTGTAGAAAAGGAAATGTGACATGCCAAAAAGTTTTCCAGACGTTTGTCGTTTCAAGAGAGGCGGCTTCATAATATTCGTCTGGAATGCCCTGCAAAGCCGCAAGAAAGATCAAGAAACAAAATGGAGTCCATTGCCAAGTATCCACAAAGATTACAGATATCAGTGCAAAATTTGGGTTGGATAGCCATGGTATTTTCACACCAAAAAGTCCGTTGATCAGTCCTCCCTCTTCATAAAATATAGTAAAAAACAGAAAACCGACCGCAATGGGTGTTGCAAAAAGAGGCAGAGTTATCAGGGCTCTTAACATTCCACGAAATGGCATTGGACGATCGACTAGAAGAGCTACCAACATTCCAAGAGCTAATTGAATCGAAACCCCAACCAAAACAAAGATTAAAGTGATGGTAATTGAATTGTGTGCTCTTGGGTCTGTTACTGCACGGGTATAATTCCCGATGCCAATAAACTGATCTTCAACACCAAACTGGATGTTGAATAAGGACATGTACAATCCATAAAAAAAAGGAAATATCGTAAATGCAAGAACCCACAGTGAGGCAGGAAGAATAAAAAACCACTTAACTTTAGTGGTACGTTTCATAATTTTGAAAGGAGGATAAAAAACGGGATGGGGAAATACCCCACCCCGAATGGTTTTAAGGATTATTTTTTATAACCTACAGCCTGTTGATACTGCTCCAGTTGTTTTGATTTACCCCGCCTTTCGGTGATTTCATTCCACTCTTTATAAGTTCGGTCCAAAGCTTCTTTCGGCTTCATACGACCAATCATTGTTTCCGAGAGGTTCTGATCTAATGCTCTCCAATATTCTTCGGTTCCGTTAATCCTCAGATAGGGAAGCATTTGGTCAGCAAAAAAGTTTTTGTGATATGCATCCAGATAATACATCAAGTCACTTTCATGAAAACCCTCCTTGATGTATCCCAGTACGCTAGCAGAGCCGACAGGAGGTAGGAAATGGATTTCCACTCCTGGATCCACCCCAGTCCAACCTCGGTTGACATTCCACATGCTGACTGGTTCGGTTGCCATCAACGCATAGAGGCTGTATACCACTTCAGGATTTTTCGATTTTGCTGAAATAACACCTTGCCATGATCCACCCGTTGTATTTCCAGCAATGTTGGGTTTGTCGAGCTTGACCCATCTGTTGTTGTTCATGTCATAGACTTCATAGGAGCCAGGCAAGACGGAAGCGCCAAGTTTTCCTTTGATCTTTGAACGAGATTCATCCTGGACCAGTGATCCCACGTCTCCCCACGAAAAAACGAAAATCGATTTGCCACGCAAGAACCAATCCCAGGCAGTTCCCAGATCCCATGCAGATTGTGCTGGGGGGCCAGATTTGGATAGTTCATATAATGTTTCAAGGGCTCTGACATGACCAGGTTGATTGATCAAGGGTTCCATGGTGGCAGGATCGAACCAGTAATTGTTGGTTCCTCTATCTACGGTGTCTCCGCCCATGACGGTAAATGCGGCAGAGAGGGACATGAAATGGAACATTCCCTGTTCGTTGACTCGAAAGTGCATGACAACACCGTCATCAGGTTCTGAGTCATTACTGTCCCAGTTCTTTCCGTCAAAATATTTAGCTATATCGATCACATCCTGCCAGGTCTTTGGAGGCTGCGGCATGTCCTTTCCAGTGTCTTGCTTATAACGAGTCTGCCATTCCTTGCTTCCAAGAATGTCTTGTCTCCAATAAAGTACCTGACCGTCACTGTCGTTTAGGACAGCATAATATTTCCCATCCCACTGATGAATTTCCCTCAAAGAGGGCGGAAACCAGTCAGGATCCCACTGGGAAAAACCAGGATCGGCTATGTATTTGTCAACAGGGATGATGTAGCCCGGAGTGACATATTCTCCCATATACCATGCACCTTCAATGAAGCCATCGTATTGATTGCTACCCAGTCTCAAGTCAAACATGGTTTTGCTGAGTTGCTCAGCAAGGGGCATTTCAACGATATCAAGCTTTGCTCCGGTCAGTTCCTCCCAAGCAGGACGTAGACGATGAAGAGGGCCTGAAATCCCACCTTTCGGGCCACTATTGTTGACCGTGATGGCAATCTTCTTGCCTTTAAAAGGCTGTTTACCTTTTCCAAAATAACCTCCAAGTTGTTCTTTGCTGAGATGAATGACTTCTTGATCTTCGAAGGTGATTATATCGACTCCTCCGTCACTGTACCATTTGAGATTTCCAGACGCATGGACTGTGCCCATGATCAAAAGAGTTAATGCTAATGATCCTAGCATTTTCAATATTTTCATTTGATCTCCTTGAAGGAAGTTATCAAAAATTTAGATTCGATGGTTTTATAACACATCTGAACCTGGATATTGCCCTGTGCAATATCAGATAATTTATCTTTATAGTATTGGGAATGATGAAATCAAGTTTTTTTTGGTATAATAATTCGAAACAGTGAAATTACTAAATACAGATTTTGTTGAAATTCATAGGTTTAAACTTTCAATATTCAAGGAAAAGACATCATACGTATTGATCACTTGACACTATGCTTTATGAAATTGAAAAATTCATTCATCAAGGGAATGAAACGATCTAATTCAGGAAATATGAATGACTGATGAATTAATGATGGGCATTGATGCTGGAACCAGTCGGGTAAGAGTTCTGGTTTTTGAGTTGGATGGAACCATCGTGGCGGAGGGAAGCTCAGAACCTGCTGTCCATCGTCCCTGTCTTGGATGGGCCTCCACTGAAGCGGAAGATCTTTGGGGATCCTGTCTGAAAGCAATCAAGATGGCCACGGCTATGGTTGACAAACCCAATCGCATCCGTTCCATTGCTGTGGCGAGTGTCGGGGAGGCTGCGGTGCCTCTGGACAAAAAAGGAAACCCACTTTATCCGATCATCGCATGGTATGATTCCAGGACGGGGCCGCAAGCAAACTGGCTGGAAAAAAATATAGGTAAGGAAAAGCTTTTTGAAATCACGGGACTGTATCCTTATCCCTTTTTTGGCCTATGTAAGCAAATGTGGCTTCGTGATCATGAAAATGAAGTCTACTCAAAAACAGAAAGTTGGCTTAATACTGCTGATTTTCTTGCCTGGAAATTATGTGGAGTTCCTGTAACGGACTTCAGTCTTGCTTCAAGAACCTTTGCTCTGGATATACGCTCACTTCAATATGCAGAAGATTTATTAGAAGAAGTCAGGATTCCAGTAGGTTGGTATCAGGACTTGGTTCCTTCCGGGACCTATCTCGGACCTGTTCTAACTGAGATAGCACAGGAAACGGGTTTGGACGAGAAATGTTCTGTCGCTTCAGGTGGACACGATCATTTTGTTGGAGCAATAAGCGCCGGTGCTTTGAAAAATGGGACCCTGACAGATTCGATGGGAACTGCAGAATCTCTGACCGTTTTCCTGGATCAGCCATTAGAAAATAAGGGCATTGGAGCCTTGGGTTACACTCAAGGTGTTATTTATGTAGACAAACCTTATTATTATTTTGATGGTGGTTTTTTTACCTCAGGAGCATCTGTTCAGTGGTTTCACAAAATGATGGATCATCGCTTCTCCCATGACGAATTGATTCATGCTGCTGAAAAAATTAACGTGGGAAGCAATGGTTTGTTATTCCTGCCCTACCTTAAATTTGGCTCTCCACCCAATCCTTCTGAAAGTTCAAAGGGAACTCTTTTAGGTATAGGAACCGATACCGATCACACTTCAATCTATAAAGCTATTTTGGAAGGAATGGCCTGTAATGTTCGTATGATTGTCGAGGGTATGATGAAATATCCGCAATTCCCAAAGCTTAAGAGAATTCATTGTTTTGGAGGTTCAAGCCAGAATCGTTTATTGATGCAGATTAAAGCTTCTGTCCTAAACAAAACCCTGACTCGACTTGATATCACGGAGTCTGTCAGTTTAGGCGCTGCCATTTTAGGGGGGATAGGTGCAGGCTTATTTCCAAATTTCGATGAAGCTCTATCTTCTATTGAAATTGGTTCGGAAGAATTTATTCCTCAGGAAGAATGGGTAGGGCTGTATCAGCAGCACTTTGAAAATATTTTTTGTGGAGCCTGGGATCAGATAAGACCCCTCCAGGAGAAATTACTCGAAACATACACCGATGAGTGAATCTTTCCCTAAAAGAAATCTGCTAATTTTTGATAAAGGTCTCGGTATTGTTCCTGTTTTGCTTGGTAATAAGGGACATGGGATTGCACCGGTTCGAGGGTTTCACTGATTTCAGGACGGGAACAGTTTTCTGTCAAATCGGCCTGGTTCGTGGCAAGAATGGCTAACCGTGCAGCACCTAGAGCCGGCCCGAGTTCAGAGCCCTGGTGGCGATGAAGGGGGCGATTGAGAACCGATGCCAGTATTCTCCCCCATAAACGGCTGCGAGAACCACCTCCAATCAGAGATACGTCACCTATTTCAGCCCCAGCATCAAGGAGGACTTTTTGGCAGTCTCCAAATGCGTAGGCCACACCTTCAAGAACTGCCTGGGTCATTTCCAATGGACCATGATCATGTTTCAAACCAAGAAAAACCCCTTTAGCATTGGGATTGTTATGGGGTGTTCTTTCTCCTGAGAGGTACGGGAGAAAAGTTAGATTTCCAGGTTTGAAAAGAAGGGTTTCCAATTTTTCAGTCAATTCAGATTCTTTCTGATTCAATACTCCTGAAAGCCAACTTAGGCAACTCGAAGCACTGAGGATGACTCCCATTTGATGCCAGGTATCTGGGATACAGTGACAAAAAGCATGGGCTCCCTGTTCTGGACTTGGCAGGAATTTCGGATTGACGACGAAAAAGACTCCAGAAGTTCCAAGCGAAAGAAAAGCATTGCCAGGTTGAACCGCGCCAATGCCCACGGCACCTGCTGCATTGTCTCCTGCCCCTCCAGCGATCACTGGAGGTGATGAGAGTCCCCATTCACGGGTCAGCTTTGGACTCAGAGCACCTCCTTCATCGGAGCCTTCGACGAGTCTCGGCATTTGATCTCGTGAGAGGTGGGTTGCTGAAAGCATTCTGTCAGACCAGTTGCGTTTTGCCGTGTCCATCCATAACGTTCCTGCAGAATCAGATCTGTCTGAGATCATCTCTCCTGAGAGTTTGTAACGAAGAAAATCCTTTGGAAGCAGGACCTTATGGATTTGTTTGAAAATCTCAGGTTCGTTTTTGAGGGTCCAGAGCAATTTCGGTGCAGTGAATCCCGGCATCGCCAAATTGCCCGTGATGGATTTCAGATCGGGTTCCATTTCTTCAAGTTCCTCACATTCTTTTCCAGATCTTCCATCATTCCACAAAATTGCAGGCCTCAGGATCTTTCCATTTTTGTCCATAAGAACAGCACCGTGCATTTGACCTGAAAGCCCAATACCTTTTAAATCATAAAAGGATTTCTTGGTTTTCAAGAATTGAATGGCTTTTATTAAGGCTTTCCATCATAGATCAGGATCCTGTTCGGACCAAAGGGGTTGAGGTCGGCTGACTTCAAAAGGAATACTAATTTCACCAAGTTGATTCTGATCTTCATCGATGAGAATCACCTTCAGGGCGGAGGTGCCAAGATCGATTCCTAGATACATACTTCATTTCTCATACAAGGTTACAAAAATTCTTTTCTATTGATTTATCTTTCTTAGTCCATTGTTTTACACATCATTTTACGAATTCATAAGCTGCTTTTGGATTTTATTTTGGTTTGTGCCGATCAAGGTCGAATGGTAATTTGAATGGGAATTGTTTTTGACCCTCATCAAAGGAGACTCAGTGAATCCACGCATCATCAATATTCAGGCTATGGAAATATTAGATTCACGGGGAAACCCAACC
>PVBE012933108.1_pt1 | contig 38416 bp, 24 predicted proteins | sample 1631181 | NCBI WGS metagenome assembly PVBE01 (sample SAMN08397723, study PRJNA350692) | Marine metagenome, whole genome shotgun sequencing project. | isolation source: water | place: Pacific Ocean | collected 2012-04
CCAGCGGCGAGAAGGCGGAGGCCGGCGCGGGCGGGGAGAGCGGGGACGGGGAGACCAGGGAGAAGAGGGCGGGTGGAGGCGGCGGCAGAGGTGGCAGGGGCGGCGGGGGTCGGCGAGGCGGGCGGGGCGGACGAAGTGGACGGGGCGGGAGGGGGCGAGGTGCCGGGGAGGGCGGCGAGGCTGCGGCTGCGCGGGCGGGCGAGGGCGCCCGGGCGAAAGGCGCAGAGGGTGGAGAGGGCGGTGGTGAGGCTGGGGCGGGGGCACCGGTGGCACCCGAAGAGCAGCTGCCCATGGACCCCATCGGGGAGATCATCGATGCGCTCGTGACCGGGGCCGATGACGATGGGGTGGATCTGGATCTGGGGGATGAGGTCCCGGAGACGGGGCGGGTGGTGATTCAGGATCTGGGGTGGGCGGATCGGGCGGACATTGGGGTTGGGGAGAGGATCAGCGTGCTGGTCTGTGGGCTGGAGCCCGGTGGGCTGAGCTATCGGTGCAGCGCGGCTCGGGCGGATGCGCTGTCCGTGTGGGACGCCGTGGAGGCGTTGGCGGCCGAAGGGGATGTGGTGCCTACCCGGGTCGTGGCGGAGGTGCGGGGGGGGGCGAGCGTTGATTTGATGGGGATGCGGGGGTTCCTGCCGCAGTCGCAGGTGGATGTGCGGCAGGTCGATGATCTGTCGGAGATCGTCGGGGCGACGTTGGCGGTGAAGATCCTGGAGATGGATCGGCGCAAGGGGCTCCCGGTGGTGTCGCGGCGGGCGGTGCTCGAGGAGGAGAACCTCGAGCGGGCCAAGGAGATCCTGGCGGGGATGGAGGTTGGGGCGAAGGTGAGCGGGGAGGTCGTGCGGCTCGCCAACTTCGGGGCGTTTGTCGACATCGGTGGCGTGGATGCGCTGCTGCGCACGGCGGAGATGTCGTGGGGGCATCTGCGGCGGCCTGAGGACAAGTACCAGATTGGGGACGAGGTCGAGGCCGAGCTCGTGTCCATCGAGGCGGAGCAGGGCAAGGCCGGGATCTCGGTCAAGGCGCTGCATCCCGATCCGTGGCTGTCGGCGGCCGACCGGTACGTCCCCGGCAAGCGGGTGACGGGCAAGGTCGTGCGGCTCGCGCAGTTTGGCTGCTTCGTGGAGCTCGAGGAGGGGCTCGACGGGCTCATCCACAACTCCGAGCTGGCGTGGGGGGCCACCCGTGACGCCCCGGCTGGCAAGTACGTCAAGGCGGGCGAGGAGATCGAGGTCGAGGTGGTCGAGGTCGACGTGCAGCGTCGGCGCCTGGGCGTGTCGCGCAAGCGCACGCTGCCCGACCCGGTCGGGGCGTTCTCCGAGGCCACCCCGATGGGCAGCATCATCGAAGGCACGGTGAAGAACTCCACGGACTTCGGGGTCTTCGTCGAGGTGGCCGACGGGGTCGAGGGCCTCGTGCACATCTCCGAGGTGTCCTGGAAGGAGCACAACCCGGACCTGGCGGCGTTCGAGCCCGGCTCGAAGATCCAGGTGAAGGTCCTGGGCGTGGACACCAAGACCCGGCGCGTCGCGCTGGGGATCAAGCAGCTCGAGGGCGATCCATTCGAGGACGCCACCAAGGACCTCAAGCGGGGAAGCACCATCCACGGGCGGGTCACCCGGGCCGCCGACTTTGGCGCGTTCATCGAGATCGCCGACGGGGTGGAAGGCCTCGTGCACATCTCCGAGCTCGCCCCGAACCACGTCACCCGCGTCACCGACGAGGTCGATGTTGGCGAGGAGATCGAGGTCTACGTGCTGGGCATCGATCGCCGGAAGCGGAAGATCGCGCTGTCCCTGAAGGCCATGACCGATCCCCCCGGGGACGACGTCGACGTCGACCCGTCCATGTACGAGGGCGACGCCAGCACCAGCCTGGGCGCGCTGCTCATGCAGGCGGGCGCGGTGGAGACGCCGGAGGAGGAGCCGGAGCCGGAGCCCGAGCCGGAGGAGGAGTCCGAGCCCGAGCCCGAGCCCGAGCCGGAGGAGGAGCCCGAGCCCGAGCCCGAGCCCGAGCCCGAGGCCGGCGACGACGATGAGGCCGCTGGCGACGACGAGACCGGCGACGACGATGAGGCTGCTGACGACGACGAGGCGGGTGACGACGACGAGGCAGCCGGCACCGACGACGAGGCCGCAGAAGCCGAGGACCCCGAAGAAGCCAAGGAAGAGCCGTCCGAGTGACCGCCCTCCGGGGCCCTGCCTCCGGCGTCCTGCCCCCCGCTGCGCCGCTGTCTCGGCGGATGCCGCCGCTGTCCCGGCGGATGCCGCCGCTGTCATGGCGGATGCCGCCGCTGTCCCGGCGGATGCCACCGCTGTCCCGGCGGATGCCGCCGCTCCTGTTCGCCATGGCGATATTCGCCACGGCGGCGCTCGCTCCCCAGACCGCCCGGGCCGACTTCGAGCAGGAGCTCGTCCGGCGGGTCATGGCGCAGCGCGGCCTGACGCCCCTGGCGGATCCTGCCTTGGCGGAGGGCAAGCGCATCGTCCGCATCGAGGTGGCGGCGGTGCCGGTCTTCACGCCCGCCGATCCCATCCCCGACATGCTCAACGTCTTCCACGTCACGACCCGCGACAAGGTCGTGCGCAAGGAGCTCCTCTTCCAAGAGGGCGACCCCTACGACCCGGCGAAGATCGAGGAGACCGCCCGCAACCTGCGCTCCATGGTCGTCCTGACCACCGCGGCGGTGGTGCCGTTTCAGGTCAAGGCGCCCGACGGCGTCGGGGTGCTGGTCGTCAGCAAGGACGTCTGGTCGCTGCGCCACGGCTTCGTCGACCTGTTCTTCGACGGCGGCGACTTCTGGGACTCGCTGCGGGTGCGCGGCGCGCTCACCGAGATGAACCTGTTCGGGCTCAACAAGTCCGTCGCCCTGAAGTACGCCCGGAACCGCTTCGTCAAGGAGATCGGCCAGTCCTACCTGGACCGCCGGATCGTCGGCACCCGCTGGCAGTTCTTCGAGTCCGTCGACGCCCTGTTCGACAACGAGACCGACGAGGTCACCGCCCGCGGCACCTACCAGCTGGTCCGCCCGTTCTTCTCCCTCGACACCCGCTTCGCAGGCCAGCTGTCGTTCGATCACGACGCCGGCCGCAGCCGCGCCCTGCAGGGCAACGGCGTCGCCACGGTCACCCTGCCGCCGACCGACCCCTCGGACCCCGACGACCTGGGAACCGCGGTCCCCCACGTGTACGACCGCAGCAACTGGGGCGCCGGCGGCAGCTTCGCCTGGCAGTCCGGCGGGACGCTCAAGAACCGCCTCGGCGTCTCCCTCGTCACCTCCGATCGCGGCCTCGACCCCGCCGATCCGGTCGCCTCCGAGCGGCGCTCCGAGTTCTACGACGCCATCCGCCGCCGGCCCGAGTTCTCCAACGTCCTAGGCCTGTCCTGGTCGCTGTCGCCCACCGACTTCCACCGGCTGCGAAACGCCAACGTGTACGGCATCACCGAGGACTTCGTGTCGGGCCCGAGCGCCTCCGCCTCCGTCGGCCTGTCCAGCAGCGCGCTCGGCTCCGATCACGACTTCGCCCGCCTGTCGCTTTCCGGCGGCTGGCGCGTCGTCACCAGGCGCCACGCCGTGTTCGGCGTCACCATCGGCGGAGGCTTCCGGCGTCAGCAGGGCGACAACATCAACCGCTCCCTCGGTGTGTCCGCCGCGCTGTACACCCCCTCGAGCAGCTGGGGCCGCATCGTCTGGAAGGGCGCCCGCAGCAACGTCCGAGACAACCGCAACCTCGGGTTCTCGGTCTTCGGCGGCGACGGCGGCCTGCGTGGCCACCCGGTCGGGGTCCTGCGCGGCGACAACTCCTGGCGCTCCAACATCGAGTGGCGCTCCATGCCCCTGTACTGGAAGACCTACCAGGTCGGCGCGACGCTGTACTTCGACAGCGTGTCCGCCTGGTTCGACGGCGCCGACGAGCCCCCGCCCCTGCACGGGGTCGGCGTCGGGCTGCGCTACTTCCTGCCCCAGTTCAACCACCGGCTGGTCCGCCTGGACCTCGCCGCCCCGCCCGACCGACTCGGCGAGCCCCGGTTCGTCTTCTCCTTCGACCAGGCCTTTTGACGTGTCCGACGACCTGACCCACCTCGACGAGCAAGGCCGCGCCCGCATGGTCGACGTGTCCGACAAGGACCGGACCGTCCGCACGGCCACGGCCTCCGGCACCGTCCGCATGCAGCCGGTCACCCTGGCCCGCATCACCGGCGGACAGGTCGAAAAGGGCGATGTCCTGGCGGTGGCGCGCATCGGCGGGATCACCGCCGCCAAGCGGACCTCCGATCTCATCCCGCTCTGCCACCCCGTCGCGCTCACCTCGGTGACGGTTCAGTTCAAGGCCGACGAGGCCGCGGGCCTGCTGCACGTCGAAGCGACCGCCCGGGCCGCCGACCGCACCGGCGTGGAGATGGAGGCCCTGGCCGCGGTGACCGGCGCCTGCCTGACGGTCTACGACATGTGCAAGGCGGTCGATCGGCAGATGGAGATCACCGACGTGCGGCTCGAGCTCAAGAGCGGGGGGCGCTCGGGAACGTGGACTCGCTGATCCCGTAGAAGTTCAGGGCGTTGTCGAGGAACACCTTGCGGACGTCCTCGTCGGTCCACCCGCTGTCCAGCAGGTCCTGCGCGGCCTTGGGCAGGCTCAGCACGTCGTAGGCGCCCTCGCCCACCCCGCCGTCCACCAGCAGCCCGTCCGGCCCGTGGTCGCGCAGAAAAGACACGCCCGACGCCCGGCCGTCGGGGCAGGCGCCCACGGTCACCCCCGCCCGCACGCCGGCCGCGGCCACCAGCTCGAGCAGGTCCGGCGTGATGGCGCTGATCAGCACCCGCTCGGGCGGCAGCGGCGAGGCGAGCACGGCGTCCAGCGCCAGCCGGGTCAGGGCATACCGGTCCGGCTGATCGGCGATGTGCATCACCGCCGGCACGCCCGCCTCCGCTGCGGCCTCGAGGTGCCTGTGCAGCAGATCCAGCTCGGGGGGCGTGCCCTTTAGGAGCCCGATCTCGCCCACGCCGACCACGCCCGGGCGGGCCAGCAGCTCAGGCAGCCGATGCACCACCTTGTGCATGCCCCTCGGGCTCGCCCAGCACGGATGCACCCCGACCAGGGTCCACGCCTGCAGCCCCGCGGCCTGCAGCCGCCTTCTGTCTGTACCCGTCACGGCGTCCAGGCGCTCGAACACGGTGCGCCAGTCCGCCGCCGGGGGGGCGGGGGCCGGCGCAAGGACCACCCCCTGCACACCGAAGAAGGCCAGGGTCTGCAGGTCGGCAGGTCGTGCGCCCGCGCCTGCCCGGACCCGCGGGTCGAACAGCTTCACGTCACCGTCAGGGTACCACCCGCGCGCTTCACCGCTGTCGCAGGTCACCCGTCGAGGATGCCGCTCCTGTCGAGCACTTCGTCCCGCATCGACTCGAGGAGCCCGAGATCCCACGCCAGGTCCAGCACGGTGTAGCGGGCCCGCATGTCCCGCGACACCACGAACAGCTCCCGGGCCTCGTCCCGGCTCACGCCCAGCTCGGCGGCGGTCGTCGGCGCGCCCGCCGCCTGCAGGGCGCCCTTGAGCTCGTCCACCGGGCGCACGATCGCGGCGGTGGCTGCCCGAAGCTCGGGCCACCCCTGCACGATCCCCGTGACGAACCGCCGCTGATCGTCCGCCGGCCTCCACTTGGGCTGGTAGCAGCGGGCGATCTCCTGCGCGAGCGGCCCGTGGATGCGCTCGATCCGCGCCCGCTCGGACGCCCAGTCGGGGTGCGCGGCGGCCAGGGCGTCCGGATCCACCCGCTCGGTCACGGGGTACGCGAGCATCGCCTCGTACAGCGCCGCGGTCATCAGCGTGCCCACGCCGACCTGGGCGCCGTGCAGGTTCAGCGGCTCGCCGGTGACGTGGCGCCGCATGTCGATCATGTGGCTGAACAGGTGCTCCGCCCCGCTCGCAGGGGCCGAAGACCCAGCCAGGACCATGCTGATCCCGGACAGCAGCAGCGCCTCGAGCAGCGTCGCCATGGCCTCGGGCTCGCCACGGCCGATCCCCGCCGCCTGCGCGATGGAGGCGCTCTCCGCCTCGACCACCAGCTCGCCCGGCAGGCCGCTCCACGGCTGGTCGAGGAGCATGCTCGACAGCTTCCAGTCCGCCCCGCACACGCTCTTGGAAAGCAGGTCGCCCAGCCCCGCCCGGGTCAGCGCCGCCGGGGCCTGGCCGACGAGCGTCGGGTCTGCGAACACGCCCTGGACCGCGGCGTACGGCGTGGTCCGTTTGACCCCGCCCTCCAGCACCGCGGCGATGCCCGAGGTGTAGCCGTTCATGCTGGCCGCGGTCGGCACTACGACGTAGGGCACGCCGGCCGGCCCCGCCGATGCCTTGGTCACGTCGTTGACCGTGCCGCTGCCGACCGCCACCACGGCGTCCGGCGGGTCGGCGCCCAACCGCTCCCGCAGGGCGTCCACCGTCGCCGCGTCGCACGTGGGCCCATGGCCGTTGTCCGCCACCTCGTGGTCGGGATGGTCGCCCAGGACCTGCCGGACCCGTCCCCCGGCGACCCGCGAGGTGGTCTCGTCCCACACGTACAGGAGCCGTCCCGCGCCGAGCCGATCCGCCAGGAAGGCAGGCAGATCCTGTTCAATCGCGTCCGGGCCGATCGCGCACAGCTGCGTCTCGATCCTCCGGGTCCCCAGCCCGCCGCCCGCGTCCACGTCCCGGTTCAACCATTTGGAAATGTCGAGCGCCACGCCGTGGAGGGTAGGCTCGCCGCGAATGACGCGGCAAGCACCCGTGGCCGTGGCGCCCCTGTTCTTCGTCTCCGGCGCCACCGCCTTGGGCTTCGAGGTCGTCTGGGCACGCCAGCTCGCCACGGTCCTGGGTGGCGCGACGACCTCCGTGGCCTACGTCGTCGCTCTGTTCATGGGCGGCATGGCGATCGGATACGCCCTCGGCGGTCGCGTCGCCCGCCGGATCCGCCGTCCGGTCCCGGCCTACGGCTTGGCCGAGGTCAGCCTCGCCCTCCTCGGCCTGTTCGCCTCGCGCATGCTGCCCGGCCTGTCGCCGGACCAGGCCTGGTTCGGCGCCGCCTTGCTCATCCTGCCGTGCACCATCCTCGCCGGGCTGACCCTGCCCATCCTCGCCGAGGCCACGCGCGGGCCGCTCGGCGGGGCGATGGGCCTGCTGTACGGCGTGAACACCGCCGGCGCGGTGGTCGGGACGCTGGTCACCGGCCTGTGGATGATCGGCGCCGTCGGCCTGACCCGATCAGCCAACGCCCTTGCGGTGCTCGGCGTGGGCGTGGGCCTGGTGGCCATGGCGCTGGGCGGCCGCGTCGCCGGGTCAGGCACCCGGGCCGACCCCGCGCCGGCGACCCCCCGGGGCGCCGCCCTTCCGCTGGTGCTCGCATGCGCCGCGGGGCTCGCGAGCATCGCCGAGGAGGTCCTGTGGACCCGGGCGCTGCTGCCCCACCTCAACTCGTCGACCTACGCCTTCAGCATGATCCTGGCGGTGTTCCTGCTGGGCCTGGCCATGGGCGCGGGCTGGGCCGGCCGCCTGCTGCGACGCCGGCCCGACGTCGCCAAGCAATGGCTCGTCGCTAGCCAGCTCGCCGCCGCGGTGCTGGTCGTGCTGTCCCCGGAGCTGCTCAGGCTGGCCGAGCAGCTGGTCCCCGGCTACGTCGGCGTGCGCCAAGCGACGGGGCTGTCCCTATGGCTGGGCACCGTCGGGGTCTCCCTCGCCCGCACCGCGCTCGCGCTGCTGCCCCCCACGTTTGCGCTGGGCTGCGCCCTGCCGCTGCTCACCCAGATCCACGTCGGCGCCGGCGATGACCGGGGCGCCGCCGCGGGCCGCGTGTCCTCCTGGAACACGGTGGGCGCGGTCGCCGGCGCCCTGGCCGCCCGGTTCGTGATGCTCCCCCACCTGGGAGTCGGCCTGTCGTTGCAGGCGGCGGCCCTGGTGCACGTCGCCATCGCCGCCGCGGTGGCCCCCGCCCTGCCGCGGCGGACCGCGGTGCTCATCCTGGCCGGGGCCGTCGCCCTCGTCGCGGTCGTCCGCCGCCCGGCGGCCCCGTTCCTGGGTCGGCTCGTGGCACCCCACAAGCTGCTCATGGTGGACGAGGGCGTGCAAGACACGACCGCGGTCGCCGAGCTGCAGTTCGAGCGCGTCCGCGGCGCCCGCCAGATCTTCAGCAACGGCATCGCCTACGCCGGCGACACCCCGGGCGGCAAGCGCTACATGCGCCTGCTGGGCCACCTGCCTGCGCTCATGGCCGAGCGCCAGCAGCGGGCCATGGTCATCTGCGTCGGCACGGGCATGACCGCCGCAGCCGTCGCCCGCCACGCCGCCTTCGAGCGCATCGATCTGGTCGACATCAGCCCCGCGGTCACCCAGACGCTGCCTTGGTTTCGGCGCAGCAACGACGGAGTCTGGGAGGACCCCAGGGTGCAGCTGCACATCGCCGACGGGCGGCGGTTCATCGCCTCGGCGGACGCGGGCGCCTACGACGTCATCACCCTCGAGCCGCCCCCGCCGCGGGCCGCCGGCGTGGCGGCGCTGTACTCGGTGGAGTTCTACTCGGGCGCCAAGCGGCTGCTGCGAGACGGCGGCGCCTTGGCCCAGTGGCTGCCGATGCACGGCATGACCTACCCGGAGCTGGCCATGCTCACCCGCACGTTCCTGCAGGTGTTCCCCGCCGGCCGCCTCATCCGGATCAAGGACAACGAGGCGGCGCTGGTCGCCGGCGGCAGTGAACACCTCATCGCCGCCCGGGCGGCCCAGCCGGCGGTCGCACAGCACCTGTCCGAGATCGGCGCGCCCGACCCGGCGGCCCTCCCCCGAAGGTCAGGCGCAGCCCTTATCGCCCGCATCGGGCCCGGCCCGGTCGTCACCGACGACCACCCCCGGGTCGAGCACTTCGCCGCGGGCCTGTCGTGGCAAGCCGGCGACGACGTCTCGGAGCGCTGGCGCTTCGTGTCCATGATCTTCGGCCCGGCGACCCCGCCGTGACCGCCTCGCTCCCGATGATCCGGGCCATCGTGGGGGCGTCCCTGGCGGCGTTCGGCGTGCTGCTGGCCCTGGCCTGGCCCGGGGTCACCTGGTTCGACGGCGGTGAGCTCGCCGCGGCCGGCGCCACGCTGGGCATCGCCCACCCCACCGGCTTCCCAGCCTGGACGCTGCTGGCCCACGTCGCCTCGCTCCTGCCGGTGGGAGAGCTGGCGTTCCGCGTGACGGCGCTGTCTGCGGCGCTCACCGCAACCGCCGGCGGGCTCGTGGCCTGGGCGGCCTGGCGGCTGAGCGATCGCCCCGAGGCGCTGGCCGCCGTCGCCCTGGTGCCGTTTGCGCGCCTGGTGTTCCCCCACGCCGTCGCCGTCGAGGTCTACGCCCTGCACGCCGCGTCGACTGCGGCCTTGCTCGCCCTGGTGACCTGGCTGTCGGTGGCCGGGGACCGCCGCCGCATCGGCGCGGCGGCGCTGGCCGTCGGCCTCATGCTCGGTGGCCACGGCGAGATGCGGCTGATGGTGCTGCCCGCGCTGGCCGCCGTCCTCTGGATGCGCCGGGGTGACATCACGCCGGGCGTGCTGGCCGCCGCGGGAGCGCTGTGCGCGCTGGGGCTGGCGGTGCACCTGTCCCTGCCCATCCGCTCAGCGGCTGGCGCGGTCCGGGACTGGGCCAGGCCCGACACCGCCGGCGCCTTGTTCGATCACCTCATCGCGGCCAGGATCCGCCTGGCCTTCTCCGACAGGATGTTCTCGCCCACGGGCACGGATTGGGCCCGCTTCGCCGAGCAGGTCCTGCCCACGGGGGTGCCGATGCTCGCGTTCGCCGCCGCGGGGCTGTCCTACCGCCGCATCGCCCCGATCCCCGCTCTGACCGCCGGCGCATTGCTCGTGATCGACGTCCTGTACTCGGTGGGCGTCAACCCCATGGGCCTCATCGACGAGCAGAACGGCCAGCCCACGTTCATCGTCCTGGGCCTGCTCGCCGCGGCCCTGATCCCGCGGCTGATCACGCCGCTGGTCCTGATGTTCCCGATCCTTGCGCTGGTCGTGCCCCCGGGCGACATCGCGCCCCGTCGCTACGGCACGGACGCCCTCGCCCAGGTCGGCCCCCACGGCCTGCTGATGACCACCACGGACCACCTGTCGTCGGTGACCCTGTGGCTGCGCGACGTCGAGGGCGCCCGACCCGACGCCTTCCACCTGGTCCGCCAGCACGCCTGGGTGCCGGTCCACGCCCAAGGCCTGGCCGCGCTGGTGCGCCGCGGCGACACGCCGGCGACCCTGGCCCGGCGCGAGTCCGCCTTGCGCTCGGTCCGATGGGAGCACGGGGGCGGACGCGAGGAGGCCACCCTCCTTGACGTGCTCGACTCGGGCGTGCCGACGTTCGCGGTGGGCGGTGAAGGCGGTGAGATCGCTGATCCCCTGCGCTATGGCCCCCGCGTCGCCGCCGACCAGTTCAACCGCCTGGGCCTCGATGCGGCGCTGCGGGGCGCGCCCTCCCACGGCATGCAGCTGTTCGACGTGGCCCGCAGGACCGACCCCCAGTCGCCGGCAGCCCACCTGAACCTGGGCACGTTGGCCTCGATGATGGGCCGCGTGGACGAGGCGGTGGCGCACACCAAGCGGGCCCTGGTCATCGCCCCGGACTCCGCTCCCGCCTGGGTCAACCTCGGTCGCTACGAGCTCGTCCGTCGCGACAACGCCGCCGCTGGCGAGGCGTTCGAGCGCGCCCGCGACCTCGATCCGTCGCTGGCGGCCGCATGGTCCGGGCTGGGCGCGGTGCAGGCCAATCGCGGCCACCGCCGACAGGCCTCCGAGCTGCTGCTCAAGGCCTTGGAGCTCGACCCCGGCCTCGATGAGGCCCGGATCAACCTTGGGAAGCTGACCGGGCCACGCCCAGCAGGACCTGCAGACGGGCCCTCAGGGCGTCCAGCTCCGAGTGGTGGCCCGAGTCCGGGTCCGCCCCCGCAAGACGGATCTGCCGGCGGGCCATGACCAGGTCCAAGGCGGTTGCGACGTACTCGTCGCGGTTGATCCAGTCCGACAGCCAGCCGTCGCCGCCCCTGGGCCCGGGCCTCGACAGGATCCGGGCGTGGTGGGCCGGCAGCCGCCCCGCCTCCTCCTCGGGCGTCAGCTCCGCCCGGATGACCCTGCGCTCGTTCTCCAGGCAGCCCACGGCCAGCACCATCATCAGCATCCCGATGAACGGGACCGCCAGGATGCCTGCGCCCGCGTGGGCCGGGTCGCCGGTCACGCCGGTGAGGATCTGCAGGAGATTCCAGCCTGAGTGCAGCGCGAGGGCGCCGACGAGCCCGAGGTAGGGCATCAGCTTGCGCACCCGCGTGCGCTGGCCGCCCAGCGACCACCCCACCGCCGCCCCGAACAGCCCGCTCGCCGCCGCATGCAGGGCCCCGCTGAAGAAGGTCCGCATCACCACGGACATGAACCACGCCGAGCCCCCGTCCCGGTGAAACACCTCCAGGAAGTAGGCGAAGTTCTCGGTCATGGCGAAGCCCAGCCCGGCCGCCACCCCGTACAGCAGCCCCGACAGGGCCGTGGTCAGCCGCCCCGCTCGCAGCACCAGGACGAACAGCACCGCCTTGGCCAGCTCCTCGGCCAGCGGCACGGTGAACACCGCCTCGAAGCGCGCGCGGTCCGCGCCCAGCAGCATGAGGTCCTCGAGGGGCCGCCCCAGCGCCATGGCCCACAGCAGCCCCAGGCCCACTCCGCCGATCGCCCCCCAAAGGACGCCCATGGCCAGCCGCCACGGCGGCTCGCGGGACTCCAGGCCGACCCAGCGCAGGATGGCCAGGAACAGCACGATGGGCACGCTTGCGAAGAAGACCGAGAAGCCGAGGATGGTGACGAACGGGTACATCAGGCTCCGGCTCCAACGGGGCTGGTGGTACCTGGCGGGTCGGTCCCCTATGCTACCCGGCTCACGCCCGACCCCCGCGGATCCGATATCCATGCACGTGAAGGTCCACCGCAACGTGACGGTCGTCGAGGTCGACGAGCCGATCCTCATGACGGAGCTCAAGGCCGCAACCGGCCTCGACGGCGCCGTCGTCCGCCAGGTCTCCGACACGGTCGTCGTGGTCGACGAGTCCCGGCTGGAGGCCCTCCTCGACGAGCTGGTCGGCCGTGGCTATGCGCCTCGGGTCAACGAGCCATGACAGGGCGAGCCCTGTCGCAGCCGGCCGCGAGGTCCCTGCGGTGAGAGAGGGTCGCGAGCCCATGGCCGCAGACCTCGATCTGCAGCTCCTGTCGCTCATCGACGTGTTCCGGCGCGCGCCGGCGCGCCTGCTCAACTCCGGCCACCCCAGCCGCCGGGTGCTCCGGCAGGCGTCGTTCCAGGTCCTTGGCGAGGACGTGGAGGTGCCCGAGGGCTGGAACAGAGGCGGCCGGCTCCCGTTCCTGTACCACCTGTCCCGGGCGCTGGGCGTGCTCGGTCGTGACGGCGATCACCTGCGGGTCGATGGCGCCCGCTCCGCCCGCTACTTCACCGCCGCGGCGCCCGATCGCACGCGCCAGCGGGTCCGGGCCTTCCGCCACGCAGACACCTGGACCGAGCTCGCGGACCTCGACCACCTCGAGGTGGAGATGGGCGCCCGGGCGCGCGGCCAGGGCGGCCCCGACATGGATCGCGCGGTCCTCGCCCGCGGCCTGGTCTTCGACGCCGTGTCGCGGCTGCCGGTCGGTGAGTGGACGACGCTGGAGGCGCTGTCCGACGCCATCCTGCACGACTGCCCAGAGCTGCTCTTCCCCCGCGAGACGGGCCCGTACTACCCCGGCGTCGCCCGGCGAAAGGGCGCCATGTTGAGGGTCGCCCGCCGGGGCGGTTGGCACACCGTCGAGGGCGTCTTCATCCGCCGGGTCCTGGAGACCCTGGGCCGGTTGGGGTGCGTGATGTTCCGCGACGAGCACGGCGTCGAGGGCGCCGCGGTCCCCGGCGCGCCGCTCGAGTTCCACGTCACCGTCGCCGGGCTGTACGCCCTGGACACCGGCCCAAAGCCCGAGCACCGCTCCCTGACGGGCGGCGAGCTCGTGGTCCAGCCCACCTTCGAGCTGGTGGTCATCGCCCGCTGCCCCGACGTGTCGCTGATCTTCGAGCTGGAGCGCTTCGCCACCCGGACGGGCCCCGCCCCCGGCACCACCTACCGCCTGGAGGAGGCGTCGGTGTACCGGGCGGTGCGCGAGGGACTCGAGATCGAGGAGATCCTCGACTTCCTGCACGGGCACGCGCAGCAGCCCCTGCCGCAGCCCATCGTCTTCGCCCTGACCGACTGGGCCCGCCGGCAGGAGCGCATCAAGGTCTGGCGCCGCTCGGCGCTCATCGAGTTCCCGGACTCGGCGGCCCTCGAGAACTACCTTATCGCCATGGACCTGTCGGCGTCGGACGCACGACGCGTAGGCGATCGCTGGGTCCTCGTGCCAGACGGCGACCGCCGATCGGTCACCCGCTGCCTCGGCCAGAACTACTTCACCGACCTCGACTACGGCGGCGATCTGCCGGCGTGCGTGCAGGCGGACAGCGAGGGCGTGCTGCGCGTCACCACCGCCTCCGCCCGGCTGGACGTCGAGGCGCGGCTGGCGGCGTTCAGCGACGAGACCGGGGACTGCGGCTGGCGGGTCACCGCCGACGGCCTGCAGCGGGCCGAGAAGGCGGGCGTGTCCGCCGGCAAGATCCTCGACACCCTCGACGAGCTGGTCGACGGCGGCGTGCCGCCCGCGTTGCGGATCCTGGTCGACGCCGCGGCGGGCCACGTGGGTCGCGTGGGCATGGGCCAGGTCACCGCGCTGGTGGCCGAACGCCCCGGCGACGTGGACCGCCTGGCCGAGCTGCCCGACGTGGCCCCCCACGTCCTGCGGGTGCTCCCCGGTGGCGTGGCGATCATCCGGTCGGAGGGCGAGGCCTCGGTGCGCGCCGCGCTGGCCGCGCTGGGCGTGCACGAGGACGACGGCGTGCTCACGCGCAAAGGCGTGGTCGCCATCGAGCCCGGCGTGTCGAGCCCTGCCGCCCCCAACGGAGCCGGCAACGGCAACGGCAGCCACCCCAACCTGCCGGCCCAGCCCGGCGCCGCCGCCGCGGTAATGGGCCGCGCCGAGGTCAAGCGCCTGCTGTCCAGGGCGGTGTCCGACGGGCGCGAGGCGGTCATCCGCTACGACCCCGGCGCCCGCCGCCCCCTGCAGGACCTGCGCGTCGCGCCCGTCCGCATCGAGACCCGCAACGGCGTCGGTTACCTGCACGCCCGCCAGCGAGGCCGCCAGGCGACCCGCAAGTTCAGCCTGAAGTTCGTACAGGGCGTGCGCCTGCTGGGCGCAGAGATCAGCTAGCCCCTCGGGGCGCCCCAGCTACAGCGAGACCACCGAGTACTGGTAGCCCTGCTCCGTCAGGAACAGCTGGCGCTTGCCGGCGAAGACCTGCTCGTCGGTGTCCCGCGTGACCACGGTGTAGAAGCGGGCCACGTTCTCGCCGGGCTTCGGCCGTAGGACCCGGCCCAGGCGCTGGGCCTCCTCCTGGCGCGACCCGAACGTCCCGCTGACCTGGATGGCCACCGAGGCGTCCGGCAGATCGATGGCGAAGTTGGCCACCTTGCTCACCACCAGGTGCTTGGACACGCCCTGCCGGAAGTCGCCGTACAGCTTCTCCCGGCGCTTGCCTGACGTGGCGCCGGTGATGAGCGGCGCGCCCAGCTCCTCGGACAGCAGCTTGAGCTGGTCGATGTACTGGCCGATCACCAGCACCTGCTCGGTGGGGTGGGCGGCCAGCAGGTCGCGCACGACCGTCAGCTTGGCCGGGTTCTCGCTGGCGAGCCGGAACCGCGCCCGGGGCTTGGCGACGGCGTACGCCATGCGGGCGTCCTGGTCCGGGAAGGGCACGCGGACCTCGCGGCACTGGGCCGCGGCGATCCAGCCGTCCCGCTCGAGCAGCCGCCATGGCATGTCGAAGCGCTTGGGGCCGATCAGGCTGAAGACGTCGCCCTCGCGGCCGTCCTCGCGCACCAGGGTCGCCGTCAGCCCGAGGCGCCGTCGGGCCTGGATCTCGGCGGTGGCGCGGAACACCGGGGCAGGCAGCAGGTGCACCTCGTCGTAGATGATCAGCCCCCAGTCCCCCTGGTCGAACAGGCCGAAGTGGACGAAGTCGTCCTCCCTGGACCGGCGGTAGGTGAGGATCTGGTAGGTGGTCAGCGTGACCGGGCGGATCTCCTTGACCTCGCCGGAGTACTCGCCGATGTCCTCCTCGGTCAGCGTGGTCCGCTCGAGCAGCTCGCGCTTCCACTGGCGCAGCGCCGTGATGCCGGTGGCCAGCACCAGGGTCTGCTGTCCCACCCGGGCCATCGCCAGGATGCCCACGACGGTCTTGCCGGCCCCGCAGGGCAGCACCACCACGCCGCTGCCTCCCCGCGTGGCGCCACCCGCATAGAACGCGTCCACCGCGCCCATCTGGTACTCCCGCCGCTCCCACGGCAGCCCGGACAGCCCCGGCATGCGGAGATCCGAGCGCTCGAGCGGGGCGCCCTCGGTGTAGCCGGCGAGGTCCTGGACCGGCCAGCCCGCCTTGAGCAGCGCCTGCTTCACATGACCGCGGTTGGCCCGTGACACCTCGACCGTGACGTGATCCACGTCCGCGACGAGCATCTTGCGCACCTTGTCGTGGTGGCGCAGCTCGGTAAGGAGCAGCTCGCTGTCCGCCCGAAGCAGGAGCCGGCCGTCGTCGGTCTTCTCCAGGACCAGCCGGCCGTACCGGGCCATGAGGTCGGCGACGTCGTTGAGCACGAGGTTCGGGACCTCGTACTTGGACAGGTCACGCAGCGCGTCCGCCACCTCCTCGGGGGTCAGGCCCGCGGCCGCGGCGTTCCACAGCGACAGCGGGGTGATCCGGTAGGTGTGGAAGTGCTCGGGGCTCTTCTCGAGCTCCGCGCAGCGGGTGAGCCAGTCGCGGGCCTCCTCGTAGCGCTCGTGGGCGGTCTCTACGAGGACGGTGCGATCGGATTGGACGATGAGGGGGCCGTCGCTCACGGTAGGCCGATCGCTCCTTCGGAGGCGTCGACGCCGCCTCCCCTTGCCCCCGGTTGCTTGTCCGGACGTCGCTCGGACAGACCCCAGGTCCGATCGTTGCCGATCAGGTGGTCCTCCCCGTCCGGGAAGCTCACGTACTCGTCGTTTCCGCCGGCGTCCACAAAGATGCCCAGACAGAGGTTGCGTCGCCGGGCCGCGGTGTCGCCCCCGATGCCCGCCCCGCCGAACGTCCGGCCGTCGGACACCTGGTACACGTCGTCCCCGCCGCCCTCGATGAAGTAGCCGATGCCGTTGTCATTGCCGCCGCCGACGCCCAGGCCCGGCGCGCTGTAGATGTCGTCTCCGGCCCGGTCCACGAGCCAGCCCACCGAGTAGTCGTGGCCCTGCCCGGTGGCGGTCGCCCGGATGTTGTCGCGCTGGTTGTAGCGGTCGTCGCCCCCGTCCTCGAGGAACACCGCCAAGGCGTAATGGGCGTCCGAGCCCTGCACGTACCACTTGCCGTCGTACTGGTCGTTGCCGCCGCCGTCCGCCAGCACGCCCGCGCCGAACCAGAACCCGGTGGCCTGGCCGAACACGTCGCAGGTGTACGAGTCCGCGCCGCCGCCGGCGTCCCGCAGCACCCCCAGCCCGCCGGACAGGAAGACGAAGTCGCCGCTGGAGTCGCCGCGGCGGCCGACCCCGGCGCCTTGGCCCATGGAGGTGTTCGCCCCCCCGTTGGCCAGCTGGGCGTTGGGATACAGGAAGGTCCCCTCCCCCTCCCGCGGCTGGGCCACGGCCAACCGGTACGTGTCCGAGCCGCCCTGGTCGTGCAGCACGCCGACGCCCCGGGTGTACCCGTAGCCCTGGGTGTTGCTGACGGACAGGTAGGTGTCGTCGCCGAGGCCCTGGTCGAGCAGCACCCCCACACCGAAGCTGCCGCCGCCCTGACAGGCGCGCTCGCAGTGGTAGCGGTCGCCGCCGCCATCATCGAGCAGACCGCCGATGCCCATGGCGCCGAACCCTTGGGACAGCACGTGGCTGACGTAGGTGTCGGCGCCGCCGCCCAGGTCCCACAGCAGCCCAACACCCAGGCGGCCGCTGCCTTGTCGGGCCTGGTCGGACAGCGTGAACGGCCCCACGGTCTCACCCTCCCGGGGGCGGTACCGGCCGGCCCGGTCCTCGTCGACGAGCATCGGATCGTCGGACTCCTGCTCCACGACGAAGCCGTAGCGGTCGTCGCCGCCCAGGTCGATGTGCACGCTGACCCCGTGATCCCAGTCGTTGTTGGCTGCGACGGGCACCTGGTAGTCGTCGTCGCCGCCCAGGTCGACGGTCAGCAGCAGGTCCCTGCCCCGCAGCGCCCGGTCGTCGCCGGTGTTCCACCGGGTCGCCCCGCCGTCGCGCACGGCGATCAGGCCCAGCGGGGTCGACACCGTCAGCTCCACGCCCTCCGCCCCGGCCTCGGCGGCCCAGTCCTGCGCCTCGACCGCCACCGCCACGGTCCAGCCGGCCTGGTACATCGGCGCGGCCAGCAGCGTGTGGCCCGCCATCACGTCCTGGACCCACGGGGCGGTCACGTCGGGCGGCTGGTTGGGGAAGCCGATGGTGGCCCCGAGCCCGGGCCCGCGGGTGAACAGCAGCCGCCGGGTGGCGTCGTCGAAGCTCGCGAGGGCCTGCTCCCGCAGGGTCAGGGCGCTCATCATGGCGCTCAGGACGAGGTCCAGCTTGCAGGCAAGGGACTCGGGGATCCCTGCGACCGCGTCGGTCAGCGCCTCGCGATCGGCGTCATCGCCCTTGCCATCCGCGACCCAGACGCTGACCAGGGCCTCGACGAGGTCGCACGGGTGCGGGCCCTCGCCGCGCTCCGTGTCGACCGGGCCATCCGCCCGCCAGGCCGCCTCCGCCAGGGCGTCGGCCAGGGGCGTGGCGCTGCCGGCGGCCCCGTCCAGGCTGTCCACCAGCTCCTCGGCCCAGGGGATGGCCGCCGGGGCGTGCTGCCAGACCGACTCGTACCAGGACAGGCGGTAGCGGTCCCGATCGATGAGCGACGGGATCGTCGCGGCGCGGTTGGCCCGCCGGAACCCGGCGTCGCATGCGTCGAGCTCCGCCGCGGCGTAGGCCTGCTCGAGCAGCGTCTGCTGGCCTTCGGCCCGGGCGAGACACAGGCACTGGGGCGCCAGGCAGATGAAGCTGTTGGTCAGCGCCGTGTTGGAGCACGCGTGGCCGTCCGGGCAGTCGCCGTCGTCGTCGCAGACCTGGGTGCAGAACGGCGCCACCGCCTCGGGCAGCCCGTCCTCCACGCACAGGCCGTCATCGCCGCAGCCGGCGCCGCAGCCGTTGACCCGCCCGCACCCCTCCGGGCCCAGCTCCCAGTCCGCCCGGCACACCCCTTCCACGCACTGCGAGTAGCTGACCGGGCAGCGGTCGCCGGGCGCGCAGGCGATCGTGCAGTAGCCGTCCTCGCCGTCGAGATCGTCCACGCAGGTGGTGGCCGTGTCGGTGCAACGCCCCGCCTCGTTCGCCGCGGTGCAGCTCCGGCCCTGGGTGCTCGGCCACCCGATCGGCGCCCAGCCGACGCAGGTGGCGCCGCTGGGCACGCAATGGCGCTGGCCTCCACCGATCTCCTGGCAGGATGCGCCCAGCGGACAGGGGGAGTCCTCGCAGCGCAGGCTGCAGAAGCTCTCCTGGGTGTCCTGGTTGGTCAGGCACGCGTTGCCGCCGGGGCAGGCGCCGCCTTGCTCGCAGGGGTCGCAGAACTCGCCGTACCGGGGATCCGGCGCAGGGGGCTCGCCCTCACCTTCACCCTCGCCTGCAACCTCTCCTTCGCCTTCTCCGCCGCCGTCGCCCGCCTCACCCTCGCCCGCCTCACCCTCGCCCGCGTCGCCGGGATCGGCCTCGCCTTCACCCGATTCGCCGCCCGCATCGCCGTCGGGCCCCTCCCGTTCCCCCGAGCCGACCACGTCCCCCCCGCCGTCGTCTCCGTCGCCTGGCGCGGGGGCCGGCGCGTCTTGGGATTCATCGCCGCATCCGGCGAGCAGGAGGGAGGTCAACAGGAGGCGGCGCAGCATGGCCGGGCAGTCTAGCAGCCCTCGGCTAGCGTGATCTGCCTACGGGACGTGTGCCGAGGGGTTCTGACGGGACTGCGACAGCCTGCGCAGCGCCGAGGCGGCCCGGCGGTCCGACGGATCCTGGTTGATCGCCTTTCGGAAGGCCTTGCGGGCTTCGCGCTTGCGGTCGGCCATGTACAGGACCGCTCCGAGGTTGTACCAGCCCCGCGGATGCAGCGGGTCGCTGCGCACCACCTCTTCGTAGGCGGCGACGGCGTCCGCGGGTCGGCCCTCCATCGCGAGGCAGTAGCCCAGGAGGGACCGGGCGGTGAGGTTCTTGGGCTCGAGCAGCACGCTCCGCCGGAACGAGCCGCTGGCGCCGGCGGTGTCGCCGCAGGCCATCTGCGACAGCCCCCGGTTGTGCCATAGCCGCGGGTCCGCGGGGCGTCGGGCGAGGGCGACGTCCAGGATCTCGACCGCCGCCTCGGGATCTCCCGCCTCGTGCAGGGCCGCACCCAGCCCGCCCAGGTGCCGCGGCGACTCGGGTGCCAGCGCCGCCGCCCGCGTGAACGCCCCGGTCGCGGCCCCGTGCTCGCCGAGATCCAGCAGGGTCCGGCCCTCCCAGTAGGGCACCGTCGCCTCGTCCGGAAAGCGGGCGGCGCCCTCCCGCGCCCGGTCCAGGGCGCCCCCCCACTGGCGGCGCCCCCGGGCACGGCGGACCGCGTCGCCCGCGTGGGCCGCGGTCCCGGCGACCCAGCGGGACAGCAAGGTGAGGAGCGTCTGCACGTCCACACCAAAGTACCAGCCACCCTTGATATTCCCCGCGCGGACCACTAAACAATCCACGCCTCGGGGGCGCGGGACCTCAAGGCCACCCAAGGAGCCAGCCATGAGCCGTATCGTCCACGTCGTAGGCACCGGGACCATCGGAGAGCCCCTGATCGGGCTCCTCGCCGACTTCCGCGAGGAGTTCGGCATCGACGAGGTCACGTTCCACAAGCGCACGCCGCTTCAGGACGAGGTCGCCAAGGTCAACTCGCTCATCGGCCGCGGCGCGGCGTTGTGCGTCACCTCCGACGTCCGCCAGGACTTCGAGGAGCTCGGCCACACCGTGTCGTACGAGGCGGGCGAGGCCTTGGAGCGGGCCACGGTGGTCATCGACTGCACCCCCGCCGGCAACGCCAACAAGCTCGAGCTGTACGACCACATCTGCGGTCCCCTGGGCTTCATCGCCCAGGGGTCGGAGTTCGGCTTCGGCAAGATGTACGCCCGCGGCATCAACGACGACGCCCTGGACCGCGACAACGACCGGTTCATCCACGTCGTCAGCTGCAACACCCACAACCTCGCCGTGCTCATCAAGTCCATTGCGGGCAAGGGCAACGGCGGACCGCTGACCCTGAACTCGGGCAGCTTCGTGTGCGTTCGGCGGGCCAACGACCTGTCCCAGGACACCAACTTCATCCCGGCCCCGCAGGTCGGCGGCCACGGCGACAACCGCTTTGGTACCCACCACGCCCGTGACGCCCACCACCTGTTCGAGACGCTAAGCGAGGATCTGTCGGTGTTCTCGAGCGCGATGAAGGTCAACTCGCAGTTCATGCACCAGGTCTGGTTCGACCTGCGGCTCGACGAGGACGTCAACCGTGACCTCGTCCTCAACCGGCTGCGCGAGAACCCGCGGGTGGCGGTCACCTGGCACAAGTCGGCCAACCGGGTCTTCAGCTTCGGCCGGGACCACGGCTACCACGGCCGCATCCTGTCGCAGACGGTGGTGCCCGTGGACACGATCGCCGTGCCCGAGCCCAACCGGGTGGTCGGCTGGTCCTTCACCCCCCAGGATGGCAACTCGCTGGTCAGCTCTATCGCCGCGGCGCTCTGGTTCATGTACCCGGAGGGCTTCCAGGACCGGATCAACGCCCTGAAGCCCTACGTCTTCCGGGAGGTCTAGCGACCACCGCCATGGGCGCGCGATCTCGCCGGATGCTCGAGGACTGGCTCGAGGGAAACGTCGGCGCGGACTTCCTCGACAAGCTCCGATCGGTCCCCACCGAGCGCAACGAGTTCGGGGTCGACCCGTTCGGCTTCGACCCCGACGTGCTGGCGTGGTCCGTCCCGGTCGCCCACTTCCTGTACCGCAAGTACTTCCGGGTGGATGCCCATCGCGTGGAAAACGTCCCCGACGGACCCGTGCTCCTGGTCGCCAACCACTCCGGCCAGATCCCCATCGACGCCATGATGCTGGCCACGTCGCTGCTGCTCGATAACCCGCGGCCACGGGTGGCGCGGTCGATGATCGAGCGCTGGGTGCCGACGCTCCCCTTCGTCAGCTACTACCTCGCTCGCTGCGGGCAGGTGCTCGGCACCCGGGAGAACTGCAGGGCCCTGCTGCGCAACGGGGAGTGCATCCTCGTCTTCCCGGAGGGGGCCAAGGGCATCAGCAAGACGTTCGACCAGCGGTACCAGCTGCAGGAGTTCGGCCTGGGCTTCATGCGCCTGGCGCTCGAGAGCGGGGTGCCCATCGTCCCGGTGGCCGTCATCGGCGCCGAGGAGCAGGCGCCCTCGCTGTACAACGCCAAGCCCCTGGCCAGGCTCATGGGCGCGCCGGCGTTCCCCATCACACCCACGTTCCCCTGGCTCCCGCTCCTCGGGATGCTGCCGTACCCCACCAAGTACAGGATCTGGTTCGGCGACCCGATCCACTTCTCGGGCGACCCCGACGACGATGACCACGTCATCGCCGGCAAGGTCGCTGAAGTGAAGAAGACCCTGTCCGGACTGATCAGCCATGGCCTCGAAGAGCGGCAAGCGATCTTCTGGTAGCGGGCGGGGCGGCGGCCTCGGGAAGGTCCTCGTCACGGGGATCTCCGGCAACCTCGGCCGCCTGCTCGCCCGCAACCTGCACCGGGAGTCCCAGGTGGTGGGCGTGGACCGCCGGCCGTTCCGGCGCAAGCCCAAGGACGTGCAGATGGTCATGGTGGACCTGCGCCGGCGGGCCGCCGAGCAGATCTTCCGCGACCACAAGATCGACGCCGTGGTGCACCTCAACATCCTCCACGACCCGCGCAAGAACGCCTACGAGCACCACACCTACAACGTCGTCGGCACCAAGAAGCTCATCGGGTACTGCGAGAAGTACGGGGTCCGGAAGTTCCTCATGCTGTCTACGGCCAACGTCTACGGCCCGCGTCCCGAGAACACCCAGTTCCTCACCGAGGACTCGCCGCTGCTGGGCGATCAGGACTTCCACGAGATCCGCGACCTCATCACGGTCGACCACCTCTGCCAGTCGTTCTTCTGGAAGGTCCCGGAGGTGGAGACGGTCATCCTGCGTCCGGTCCACATCGTCGGCCGCGTGCACAACGCGCCCAGCAACTACCTGCGCCTGAAGCGGCCGCCGACGGTCATGGGGTTCGACCCCATGGTCCAGATCATCCACGAGGAGGACGTGGTCCGGGCCATCATCGCCGCGCTCAAGCCGGGGATCCGGGGCGTGTTCAACATCGTCGGCCCCGGCGAGCTCCCGCTGTCCCGGATCCTCCGGGTGCTCGGCAAGAAGCCCCTGCCGTTCCCCGCCCCGATCGGTGAGCCGCTGCTCCGGGCGCTCTGGCGCTGGAAGCTCACCTCCTTCCCTCCGCCCGAGGTGGACTACATCCGCTACTTGAACACGGTCGACGGCGGCCTCGCCAGGGAGGTCCTGGGCTTCGAGCCGAAGCACACGATGGAGGCGACCATCCGCCACCTGCAGGAGACCTCGCCCTAGCCGCGCCGCGGACCTCCTGGTACACAGTCGGGTGTTCCGGATCGCGCGCCGCGCGGCGGGGCGATCACGCAACTGTCTGAAATCATTGAGCGAGCCGTGGCGGCGCGACACAGGCACGGCCCTTGCGTTGTGAGGGGGACGTGATTCGACGCCGCACCACCGTCAATGCAGCGCAAGCCCCCGAAACAGGGGCGGCTGCGCTGGTTTGTCGGGGCGCGGCGTGGGCCCAGCGCCCGTCAACGCAGGTTCACACCCATGAACCTGCCTACACAGCCTCCGGAGTCTGATGATGCGACGCCTTGTCAACACGTTCGCCGTGCCTCTCGCCCTGACCGCCCTGACCGCCCTGGCAATCACCGCTGGCGCAGGCTGCGTGATCGTCGATGAGACCCAAGAGGAGGACTGGGAGGAGGCCTCCGCCTGGTGCGACGAAGACGGCTGTTGGTACTGCGACGCGTGGGGCTGTTACGCCTACGGCTGCGACGTCGACTCCGACTGTCCCGAGTCCTGCTCGTGTTCGGACGGGCAGTGCTTCGGCGATGAGTTCGGCGGCGGACACGGCGGAAGCGTGGACGACCGCGGCGACCGCGGCGGTCGCGGCGGCCCCGGTGGCGGCCACGACGGCCGAGGCGGGCACGACGGAGGCGGGGCGACGACCCAGCCGCAGCCCGATCCCCAGCCGAATCCCCAGCCTGACCCGGCGACCGGTGACGGTGACGGCGGCGGCGCGGGCGCCGATCCCGCCCCCGAGCCCAGCGAGATCCCCTGCCGTGCCTCCTGCGAGTGTCCGGAGGGCAACATCTGCGAGCGCAACGTGTGCGTCGCCCCCGCCCCGGAGCCCGTCGACGCCCCGGCGCCGCTGACCGCCTGCGTGGTGGACTGCGACTGCCCCGCCGGCGACCGCTGCGAGGAGGCCTTCTGCCGAGCGAGCTGCGAGATCGCGACCGACTGCGGCGCCGGCCTGGCCTGCGTGGACGGCGCCTGCATGGCCGCCGCCGACGTCAAGCCGCCCGAGCCCGCGGTCGAGGATCGCTGCCAGTTCGACCACCAGTGCGCAGGCGGGGCCTGCCTCAACGGCGCCTGCCACGCCCGCTGCGACGACGGCCAGGCCTGCCCCGCCGGCGAGGCCTGCCTCCTAGGGTTGGTTTGTGACGTGGCCGCCGACCGCACGCCCGAGTGCGTGTACTCGGCGGACTGCGACAGCGAGGCGGCTCTGTGCATCGATGGCGCCTGCGAGATCACGTGCTCCGCCGACGATGGCGACGCCGCCTGCGCCGACGGCCAGCTGTGCGAGCGCGGCCTCTGCCAGGCCGACCGGCTGCCCTCGCCCCAGTGCCTGCGCAGCGACGAGTGCGTCGGCGGCCTGACCTGCGTCGACGCCGTGTGCCGCTCGGCCTGCGGGTCCGACTCGGACTGCTCCGCCGGGGGCGCCTGCGACCGGGGCTTCTGCATCTCGGCGGCCGAGCTGTCGCCCGAGTGCGCCACCCGGGAGGAGTGTGCGGGCGGCGCGAGCTGCCTGAACGCCGCCTGCCTGGAGCTGTAGCTACAGGCTCCTGGAGGAACCCTGACGAAAACGAGCGCGGGCGAGGACGCCCGCGAGTCCACATAGCGCCGCCGCCGCCACCGCCAGCATCAGCCGGCGGTGGCGGGTCCGGCGGCGCCCCTCTTCCATCAGCTGCCGCCCATATCGCACCAGGGTGGGGATGGGCGCCCGCCGGTAGTCGTCGAGCAGGTCCCGGGCCAGCGCCCGCGACTCCTTGTAGCTGTGCCAGTTGGTGCTCGAGTGCAGGCTATGCCTGTGGGCCGACAGGTACACGCAGTCGAGCGAGCAGTCCGTCGCGCCCCGCACCTCACTGGTCAGGTCGCCGATGGAGAATCGGGCCCCGACGGAGTCCACCAGGATCACGTACAGCGTGAACCCCTCTGCGGTGTACTCGGCACCCAAGGCCTCGAGCGAGGCCCGCTCGTCGGGTGATAGCTGCTTGCTCGCGCGCACATCGACGATGGTCGGGCCCCACGCCGCGAGGACCTTGTCCCGCCCTGCCTGCGTTGGGCTGTCCGGGCTCGCCAGCGCGGCGACGAGCAGGGCTACGCCGACGCTCACTCTTCTTCTTCCTCTTCGTCGTCCGTCTCTTCCGGATCCGCCTCGCCCTCGCCTTCTCCCTCGCCCGCCGCGGCCTCCTCCGGGTCGCCGTCCTCTTCGTCGTCGCCGTCTTCGGCGCCGACCTCCTCATCCGCCTTGTCCGTGTCATCCGGGGTGACGACCGGACCGCTGCCTGTGGTGGTCCCGGTGGTCCCCGTCTTGGGCGGGGGATCGCCGCCGTCGTCGGCGCCCGTGTCGACCTCGGGCGGCGGCGGGGTCGGCTTGGGCGTGACCTTGGGCTTGGCGGGCTCGGGCGGGGGCGGCGGAGGGAGCTTGGGCGCCCGTGGGCCGTCGCCGTCGCTCGACGTGGTGGTGGTGACGGAGCTGGAGTCGTCGCCCTCGTCGTCGTCCCCGCCCGCCAGCGGCCAGGCCAGCAGCGCCACCAGGATCGCTGCGGAGGCCACGGCGCCGAACAGGACCTTGCGGCGTCGGGGGTCGCCGTCGCCGGCCTCGGCGTCGGGGGGCATCACCTCGTGCTCGCCGGTGAGCCCGCGGCTGATCTCGATCTCCTCGGCCTCCGCCTCCTCGGGTGACAGCTGGACCATCTCGAGGCTGCCGTCCTCGGATTGGCGGGTGACCAGCCGCTTTCTGCCCGGCGAGGTCTTGCCGCGATCGGGTTCGGCGGACGAGCCGGCGTCGCTTCGCAGGGCGCTTCCGCAACGGCCGCAGTCGTCGCCGCCGTGGCGGTTGACCTTGCCGCACTCGCTGCAGACAACGGGACGGCCGGTCGGCGTGTCCATGGCGGCAGCGTATCATCCCCCGCTGTGTCCGACTCGCCCGCCAGGCTGACGCCCCAGGATCTCGACGCGGCCTATGCGTTTGGGGGGCCGGCCCACGACACGCTCGTCGGTCTGGTGCGCCGCGCCAGCGGGGGTGGCCAGGCCGAGCTCGACCGCGCCGCGGCGGGGTCGCCCGTCGCGGCGCTGCTGCGTTACGTCGACGCCGCCCACGACAGCCTCGACGGGCTGGACGCCCGGGTGCTGCTGGCGGCGGGCGCCGGCGCCCTGCTGGACACCGGCGATCCCCACCGGGCGATCCCAGCGCTCGAGGGTGCGGTGCGCGACGAGCAGGCCGATCCCGCGGTGGTCGGGGCGGCTGCGCGGCTGCTCGAGCTCGCCTATCTGCGCGCGGGACGCCCCGGCCGCGCGGCGCGGCTGGTGGATGACCGGGCGCCGGAGGGGCTGGCGTCGGCGGAGATCCGACGGGTCGAGTGGCTGCGGCGCGCTGAGGACGACCGGGCGGTGCAGGGCTACCTGGCGCTGCTCATGGAGGGCCCCGACCCCTACGCCCTGGCGTGCCTCGAGGAGATCCACGAGGGCGCTGGCGACGTGGCTGCGCTGGCGGCCCTGCACGCGGAGGCCGCCCGTCGCGAGACCGATCCTGCGGTGCGGGCGCTGCACCAGAATCGGCTGGGCGAGGTCCTGCAGGCGATGGGTCGCGGCGACGAGGCGGCGGAGGCGTTCGCCCGCGCCGAGCACGGGGGCGACCTGAGCGCGCTGGTGCGGTCGCGGCGCCTGCAGGTCCTGCGCGAGGGCTCGGACGCCCAGGAGTACGCTCGCTCATTGCGGGATCAGGCCGACGCCCTGGGCGACACCGCCCGCGCCCGGGCGCTGCTCATCATGGCGGGTCGCGTGGCTCTCGAGCGGGGCCACCTCGGGGCGGCTGTGGGCTGGCTGCAGCAGGCGCGCCAGCGGGCACGGGGGGATGGCCGGGCCAGCGAGCTGCTCGCCGAGTCGCTCCTCGCCGTGGGCGATCTGGCGGGCATCGCGGCGCTGCACGAGGGCCCGCTCGCGGCGCTGCTGGCCCGGACCCCCTACCCCGGCGTGGTGCCCGCGCCCTGCTCGCTGGTGGCCGCCGACGCCGCGGGGGACCGGCTGGGCGTGTCCCTGTCGTGCCGCCGGTGGGGCGAGTCTCTGGGCGAGGGGCCGCTGGCGGCGGCGCTGCTGACCGCGGCGGCCTACTTTGCGCCGTCCGACGCCGCCGCGCGGGACCACCTGGCCAAGGCCGCTGAGCTGGACCCGGACTTCGTACCCGGGCGGGTGGCCCAGGTGCGCAACGCCCAGGCTGCCGGCCGCCGCCGGGAGGTCCTGGTGGCGGCGAAGGCGGCGGCGGACATCCTCGACGATCGGGAGCGGGCGGCCCAGCTGTTGCTGCAGGCGGCGGACGCCGCGGACGAGCTGGGCGAGAACGACCGCGCCGCGGAGCTCCGGGCGGAGGCGGGACGGGACGTCGCGCCAGCGCGCGGGGGCCCTCCGCAGGGCGGCGACGACGAGGAGGTCGAGTGGGCGGCCGGTCAGCTCGAGTCCGACCGGGGGGACATCGCTGCGCTGATGGTCCTCGCCGAGGACTCCGACCGGCAGGACCAATGGGCGGACGCCGCCGAGCTGTACGAGCGGGCCTGGGCGGCGGTGGGTCGCGATGACGAGTCCGTCGCCGTCCGGGCGCTGACCGCCCTCGAGCGTCTGTACGAGGATCTGGGCCGGGTCGACGAGCGTCGCGGCGTGCTCACCCGGCTCTTCGAGGCCGCGGAGGGGGACGCCCGCAGACGGTGGCGTCGGATCCTCGCCGATCAGCACAGCGAGGGCGCCGAGCTGCTGGCGGCGGCCCGGGTGATGACCGAGGCGCTGCACGACGAGCCTCCCTCCCCCGGCGCCCTGCGCCGGCTGGCGGTCCTGGCGGCAGAGGCTAAGGAGCACGACTTGCAGGCCCTGGCCCTCGAGAGCCTGGCGCGCAACATCGGCGACTCGGCGGAGCGGTCGCGCCTGTACCTGCAGGCGGCGGCGCTGTACCGAGACGAGCTTGGGGGCGGCAGCGTGGTGCTCGAGAACGCCATGCTGGCCTTCATGTGCGACAACGATCACCGGCAGGCCTTCGAGCTGCTCGAGACGCTGTACGTGGAGGCCGCCCGGTGGCGCGAGGTGCTGGGGATCTACGACCTCGCGCTTTCGCGGGCGCGCCGGGGGGGTCCCTACCGGGCCGGCGAGCTGCTCCGGGCCCGAGGCCTGGTCGAGGCGCGCAACCTCGATCGGCCCGAGGACGCAGTCAAGAGCCTGCTCTGCGCGCTGCAGGAGGATCCCAAGGACAGCCGGACCGCAGCCGCGCTGGAGGCGCTGGTGACCGTCACCGGCGATCTGGACTCCCGCGTGCGCATGCTGGAGCTGCAGGCCGGAGCGCTGCCCGCCGACGAACGCGGCCCGATGCTGGCGCTGGCGGCGGCGGTGTGCGCCGAGGCGGACGAGCACGGCCGAGCGGTCCAGCTGCTCCGCCGGGCCCGCCGCCTGAACACCGGCGACGAGCGCACGGCCAACGCCCTGCGCCGGTCGCTGGGGGCCCTGCAGGACTGGCCGGGGCTGGCCGAGCTGGAGCTGGAGCTGGCGGACCGGGCGTCGCGACCCGTCGTGACCGCCGCCCGCCTCGCCGACGCCGCCGCAGCGCTAGAGCAGGCCGGCGACAATCGGCGAGCGGTCGCGGCCATGGAGCGGGCGTCGGATGTCATGCCCAACGACCCGGGGCTGCTCGACGAGCTGGAGCGGCTCTGCGACGAGACGCACAGCTGGGACCGGCTGCTGGAGGTTCACGAGCGCAAGCTCGCGCTGACGGACACGCCCCGGGAGCGGGCGCGGATCCGGTTCAGGATGGGCTCGCTGCAGGAGCTGGCCCTGGGCGACGACGTGGCGGCGGCTCGCAGCTACGACCTGGCCTTGGAGGAGGACCCCGCCTGCGTCCCCGCCCTGCACGGGCTGCGCGAGATCCACCTGAGGCACGAGGACTGGGCGGGGGCCGTCGCGGCCCTGGAGACGGAGGTGGTCGCCTGGCAGGCGGCGGACGTGCGGGGTGCGCTCTGGAGCCGGATCGCCGAGATCCGCCTGACGGGGCTTGAGGACGACACGGGCGCCGCGCTGGCCTGGACCCGGGCGTTGGAGGAGCTCGACGGCCACCTGCCGGCGCTGCGCGGGCTCGTCCCGATCCTGGTGGCGCAGGGCCGCTGGGAGGAGGCGGCCCGCCACGCTGAGCGGTGGCTGGACCGCGAGGCGGCCGAGGGCGACGAAGCGGGCCGGTGCCGGGCGCTGACGAGCCGGGCGGTCGCCGACCTTGCCCTCGGCGGCGTGCGCCGGGCGGCGGAGGTGCTGGTGGAGGCGCTGTCGCTGGATCCCACCGACAAGGCTGCGAGGGCGGCGCTGGGCGATCTGGTCGAGCGGCCGGCCGCCGGCTCGCTCCCGCAGCCCGTGCTGACCGCCCTGGAGCGGGTGGCCCGGGAGGCCGGCGATGACCGGGATCTGGCGTCCGCGCTGCTATTGCGAGGTCGAGCGGCCGAGTCCGACGGCCTCATCGACGACGCCATGGCGCTGTATCGCGAGGCGCTGACCCGCGCCCCCGCCTCGGACGGGCCTCGTCGCGCCCTGGCCGACGCGCTGGCCGCCCGCCGCAAGTGGGGGGAGGTGGCCGAGGTGCTGTCCGGCGCGGCCGAGGCGGGCGCGCCGGGCTGGATCGGCTTCCTCATCGACGCCGCCTACGTCCGCCTCGACCGCATGCGTGACGGCAAGGGGGCGGCGGCGTTGTTCGACCGGGCAGCCCATGCCCTCGGCCCCACGGGCGACACGGGAGTCACCGATCCGCCGGTGGACCGGGACGCCACCGACCGGGACAGGCAGGTCCGCAAGGCGCTGTTCGGCCACGCCCAGGCGCTGCGAGCCGCAGGTGACGCCCCCGCGGCGATCGGACGGATGCAGCGCCTGCTGGACGTGGAGGGCACCCGGCCCGTGGGCGAGCATGGGCCGCACTCCTTGGCCCGGTATCACCGGTACCTCGGCCTGCTGCACGCGGACGGCGGCGACGCAGCAGCGGCGCTGGCCGAGGTGCGAGACGCGCTGGAGCTCGCCCCGGGCGATCCCGAGTGCGCGCTCGCCCTGGCGAGGCTGCTGCGCGAGGCCGGCGACCCAGAGGCGGAGGTCGTCCTCGCTGAGGCGAGCCGCCGCGCCGAGCCCGAGGACGCCCTGCGGCTGGACCGGGCCCGGGCGCGCTCCATGGCCCGGGACGGGCGACCCGAGGGGGCCCTGGCGCTCCTCGCGCAGTCGGCGCTGGTCGCGACCGACCCGACGCTCACGCTCTGCGTGCTGGCGGAGATCGAGCAGCGCGGCTTCGACGACGGCCCGCGGCGCGCGGAGGCCCGGTATCGGGGGCTGCTGGACGACGATCTGGGTCGGCGACAAGCGTGGCGGGGCCTTGCGGATCTGCACGCGTCGACCGACGCGGAGGATCGCCTGTACCTGACTCGGTCGTTGTGGTCGCTCCTGTCCCCAGCCGGGGACGAGGAGCAGGGGCTGACGGTGCCTGCCCACGAGTCGCGGACCCGCGCCGAGAAGCCGGGGCAGCTGTCGGTGGGCATGTTGGAGGAGCTGATCCTGCATCCCCTGGCCGAGGATCCGCTCTGGACCCTCTGGCCCGCTGCGTGGGGCCACCTGGACCGCACCTACCCGGAGGCGCCGGACCCCGGCCCGGGGGCGCGCATGGTCCACCTCGAGGCCCGGGCCGATCCCATCGCCGCGGCGGTCGGTTCGGTCACGGACATGCTCGGGTTCCCGGACGATCTCGAGGTCTGGGTGGCCGCGGAGGGCGATCGCGTGGTCGCCGTGCCGGGCGCGCCCCCGCGGCTGTTCCTCGGCGCCGCCTGGGACAACGCCGAGGTCGACTCGGCGCAGCTCCGGTTCCACCTGGGCCGGTCGCTGGCGCTCATGGCCGGCGATCGGGCCCACGCCGCGGGCGACCCCGACATCGCGGTGCCGGCTGCGCGCCTGGTGGCGGCGCTGTTCGGCGCCGTGGTCGGCCTGCCCCCGGACGCGGCCGGGGAGGCGCCCCCCGACCTGCCCCGCCGGCTGGTCAACGCCGCCCGCGAGCGCCTCGCCGACGAGCCGCGCTGGTCCGAGGCGACGCCCGACCCGACTGCGTTCGTCGAGGGGGTCCGCCGGACCGCCGACCGCATCGGCCTGCTGGCGTCCGGTGATCCGGTCGCAGCCGTCCGGGCGCTGCTGGCGTCGGACGACGGCGGGGCCGGCGCCCCGTTGGGCGCTGCGCCTGACCGGGTCCCGTGGGCCGACCGGGACGACGTGGCCGACCTGATCCGCTGGGCCCTCGGACCGGACGCCGCCACGGCTCGCGCCGCGATGGGTCTGGCCCTGGCGAGCGACCCCGCGTAACGTGGCGTCGCCGTGGGCGACCTCGACCGAACCAAGACCCTCGCGGGGGCCGTGCGCGATCCATGGTTCATCGTGGACGCCGACCGGAACATCCGCGACTACAACGAGGCCTTCGAGGCGCTCGTGCGCAGGGGGCCGGCGGGCGGCGAGGGGCCGGCCGAGGGGCCTGAAGGCCGCAAGTGCTACGAGCTCCTCGGGCTGTCCATGTGCCGCGACGATTGCATCGCCCTGCAGGCCATCCGCCAGGGCGGCCCCGCACGTCGCGACGACGTCGCAGGCCACGTCATCGGACTGACCGGGACACCCGGGAGCACTGGGGGGGGCGAGGTGCTGCTGCGAGCAGGCGCCGCGCCGCTCACGGACCTCGAGGAGCTCCCGGCAGGCGCGCTGGTCGTCTATCAGGACGTGCTGGACGCCGGCCGCGAACGCGAGGCGCACTCAGAGGCGCTGCAGACCGCCGCGGCGAGGCGGCAGGAGCTGGAGCGTGCGCTCAAGCAGCGCACTCGGGAGCTGCTCGCGGCCCACGAGGAGGCGAGCAGGTTCGAGCAGCAGCTGGCGGAGGTCAGGAAGGGGACGGTCGAGCCGGACCCGTGATTTGCAAGAAGATCGGACTAGGGCAGCACCACGTAGGTGATGACGTAGCCGGTCGACACGGTGCGGACCCGCTTGACCTCGATGGTGCGGCCGGCCTGCTCTTCGAGGCGGAGCTTGGCGTCCTGCAGGGGGCTGCAGTCATCCACGCAGCCGTTGAAGTCCACGGGGACCATGGCGGTCTCCATGCGAGGGGCGTCCCAGCCGTCCGCGCCGCCCTGGGCGGCGCCGGAGGTTGCGCAGGCAGACGTGAGCATGGTCAGGGCCAGGGTCAGCGTCAGGATCAGGGTTCGAATCGTATTCATCATCTTCTCCTGGGGCGTCCCTTGAGCAACGTCTGTGCCAAGTACGGCATTCCTGGCGAGGAGTTGCAGGAGACCGAGGTGGTAGCTGCGTTTCAGGAGCGAATCGCCGATGTGGGACAAGGTGGTCGCATGGCGGGTCAAGTAGCCAATCCACCCCTTCCATGACATTCGGATCAGGGCCCGTAGACCCCTCCTGGGACCCAGAGGGGTTCAGTGGGCTTCGGGGCTGGGACCGGAGGTCGACGGGGCCGGGAACAGCGTGAAGCGCCCTAGCGCAGGGCCCGGGTCCGAGGCGCCAGCGTCTGGGCAATCAGCTCGAACACCAGCGCGCGGAACGACGCGGGGCCGCCGTCGACGACCTCGCGTCGGATCCGGAGCAGCACCGTGGCCTCGCGGGCGATGGCGTCGGTCTTGCGCCGGGCGCCGTCCTCGAGGATCGCCGACTCGCCGAGGATCGAGCCGATCCCCACGCCGTCGAGCTCGCGGTCGTCTCGGGACAGCATCACGCCGCCGGCGAGGACGAAGTACAGGGAGTCCGCCGGCTCCTCGGCGCGATACAGGCTCTGCTGCGGGTACAGCGGGGCGGGCTCTGCGTTCTCGACGAGGTAGGTGACCGCGTCCGGGCCATGGCGACCGAACCCGGGCAGCTCCATGAGCCGACGGACCAAGCTGGACTGGGGCGTGGGCTTGAGGCGCTCGGCGGCGTCTGCGACCGCAGCCACGGTGACCGGTGGAGGCAGGACCTCCACGTCGCGGTGCTGGTTGACGTCGACGACCCCGTCCGGGAAGCCGATCAGGAGCACCGGCGTGACCGTCGTCTCCCGGATCTTGTTCAGCAGCTTGTCGTCGATGGTGACGCCCGGCAGGTTGCCGTGGAGCATCAGGATGCCGTAGGCGCCGCCCTGCTCGATGCGCTCGAGGGCGCGATCGAGCCGGTAGTCGTAGTCCATGTTCGCGAAGCCGCGATCGGCCAGCGCCCGAGCGAACATCAGGCGATACCGGTCGACCGCGCAGCAGTACTCGGCCTTGAGCTCATGCTTCTTCGCGCGGGCCTGGGCGTCCGGCATCGGCACCGTGGGCAGCCGGGCCTCCGGCGGCGTCACGGTCGACAGCTCGCCGGTCCGGTCCTCGGTCGCAGGCAGCTCGCCCATCCCGGGGAGCCCATCCGGGGCCGGGGACATCTGGGCCGTCCGCAGGATGGCAGAGGCCTCCATGGTGTCGTCCGACAGCCCCGACGCAGGCTCTCGCGGCACCGGACTCAGCCGGTCGGTGCCGTCGGCCTCGACGCGGCCTAGCGGCGCGCGCACAGGTGGCGGGATCTCCATGGACACCCTTCAGATGTAGTTCTCAAACCCGTTCTGAGCAAGATCCGGCCGGTTTTTCAGCCGTCCTCGTCCAAGCACGGACCCATCCCCGGGAGCTCGGCCGACCCACCGTCCAGGACCACGTCGAGGACGCAGGTGATGCCGCTGATCTGCCTGCCGTAGCTGACGTGCAGGTGCGCCCCGTCGGGCCCCTGCGCGACGTGGGCACGGCCCTCATTGATGTCAGGATCGTCCGCCCACCAGCCACCTTCGGCGGTACGGCCTCCGGCGATCGGCTCGCCACCATCGACGGGCAGCCAGTGGATCTCTTCGCCAACGATGGGGGCGCCGTCGGCGTCCGTGAGTCGCATGGCCAGCCGCCGACGCCGCATCCTCCCGGCGCCGGCCACGGGCACGAGCTCGTCCGCGAGGCCGGCGACCGCCCCCTCGAGCGTGACGTGCCCGGCGGTGGAGCCAGCGACCACCAGGGGGGCGTCCTCCTCCGTGAACAGCTGCCCCGTGATGATGAGCCCTCGATCGGGGTCATCGAGCCCGGGGTTGCAGGCGGCGCCGAGGAAACCCGGGCCGCCGCCAGGTCCGGCCGCGCCCGCGCCGCCCTTGCCGTTGCCACGGGCGCCGCAGTCCGCGCCCGCGTGGCCAGCCCCGCCGCACCCCTCGCCGGCGTGGCCCCGGGTCGACCCTCCGCCGACGCAAGACAGGCTCGCACCGGCGCGCACCTCGATGCGCGGCGCCCGCAGCCGGATGCTGCCGCCGCCTCCGCCCCCCATCTCGGCGGGAGCGAAGTGGACCCCGCGGCTGCCGTTCGCCTGCAGTCGCCCCGTGGCCTCCAGCACGATCTCGTTGGCCAGCAGGACCACATCGCCGCCGCTGCCGCCGCCGCAGTTTCCACCGCAGCCCGCGGTCTGGGCGTTGGCCGAGATCAGGCCGCCAACCACGATGCGCGGCACCGTGAGGTTCACGCAGCTGCCGCCGTGGAAGATGTTGCCGCCGCCCCGGTGCCCGCACCCCTCCTCATGGGGCGGCTGAGGGGCCACGAGGCCGCGTCCGGCGGGCACGATCAGCTCCCCCGGGAAGGTGAGGATCGAGTTCGCGGCCATGGTGTCCACCTGCACCGTGCACAGGCCCGGCACCAGCGGCTGCGCCTCACCCAGGTCGCCGAGGGAGCAGCCCAGCTCCACCGGCTCCGCCCCGTCCAGTCCCTCCCGCGCGTCGATCAGCTCGTCGCAGTCGTTGTCGTGGCAGTCGCACGTGGCCTCGGCGAACTCGTAGTTGCCGCCGTTGTCCTCGTCGACGATCCCGTCGCAGTCGTCGTCGGCGTCGTCGCAGGCGTCGGCCTCCTCCCGGCGGACCCCGCCCAGGCAGATGATCTCCCCGCCGGCGCATCGGTTCCGCCCCCGTTCGCAGGTGCCGACGTCCGTCCCGCAGAACCCGCGCATGCCCAGGGAGTCCAGCATCACGAGCTCCTGCACCTCGTCGACGGTGGTGCGGTGGGGGTGCTCGGACTCGGGGAGCCCCTCGACCGGGGCTTCGCGACCGGCCTGATCGACGATCGACGACACCACGTACCCAAACAGCCCCTGCTGGGCGTCCTCGGCCTCGATCCGGATGCGGACCGTGTCGCCCGGGACCTCGACGACCAGGTTCGACAGCTGGTCGTCGGTGTAGCTCCGATCTCCGATGACGTTGTCGTCGCCATCCATGACGTAGACGAACGCCTGCTCGGGGAAGAGGAACGAGCGGGCATCAAACGTCACGGTCAGGGTCTCTACAGAGACCTCCACCTCGTCGATCTCCTGGTCGTTGTCGTCATCCAGGCCGTCACACCGGAACTCGCCCACCGGCACCGGCGGCTCGCCTTCGCCCTCTCCCTCGCCCTCGCCCTCGCCCTCGCCCTCACCGAGCTCCTCTCCTTCCCCCTCCCCCTCACCCGGCACCTCACCCTCACCCTCGCCGACCGGCTCGCCCTCACCCTCGCCCGCTTGCTCTCCCTCGCCCTCGCCTTGTCCCTCTCCTTCTCCTTCTCCTTCTCCTGGCGACCCACCCTCCCCCTCGCCTCCGATGACGGCCTCTCCCTCACCCTCCCCGCCCGCGCCCGGTGGCGCCTCGTCGACCGGGAACCCCTTCGGCTGGTCCGCGATGAGCCCGCAGCCCGCCAACAACAGCGCCAACACAGACAGTCGAAGCATGTGCCGGAGTCTGCCCCGTCGATGCCGACGCCGCACATACAGAGGGAACCGCCGAAGAGCCGGGCGGGATCCGGCTGCTCATTCTCGGCGACAACGTCGCACCCAGCCTGTGATGAGGTGGTCGGCGGGCGCGGCCGACGAGATGTGCCTCGCCCGCTTCTACGTCACCGCGTGTCAGGCGCCTGCAGGGCATCGCCGGGCGCATCCGCCGCGCACCGGAACCCGATGGTGTGACCGGCGTTCTTGGGGTCCCAGGCCCTGCGGAAGGCGGCGCGGGCCTGGTGGCGATACGAACCCCAGGAGCCCCCACGGATGGTGATCCAGCCGCGACCGCCGGGGGCCACCGACCTGCCGCGCCAGCTCGCACGCCCCGGCGCCGACGCAGCGCTCGTACTGGGCGTTGGTCACCTCGTGGGTGTCGATGCGGAAGGCCGCCAGCGGCCCGCGGCTCATCAGCTGGACTTGCCGAACATCTCGTAGATGCCGCGGTAGGTGTCGGCGAGGTCGATCTTGTAGCGAAGCAGGCCCTCCACATACTCCTTGTAGTCAGGATCCGCCTCGGCCTCCCACTGGTCGGCCAGCGCCTGCATGTCGGTCACCAGCTGCCACGCGGGCGACGGGTAGCGGTCGTCGTACTGCAGCGCGGCGTAGATCCGCCCGCTGAACGGATCGGCGAACGTCGCCTCCCGGGCCGGATCCGCCGGCGTGGAGTCCTCGCCGGAGCCCTTGATGTAGATGCGGGCTGCGTCGTTGAAGCGCTGGTCCCAGCCCGCGGTGAAGTAGGGCATGGCGTCCCAGGCCGCCCAGTTCTGCAGGTTGAAGTCGATCTCGGGGTAGGTCGGGCTCGAGTCGGGATCGATGAACTCGGCGTCGCCGCCGCCGTCCTGCAGCGGGTCGTAGGGTACGTACTCGTAGGCCTGCTCCTCGTTGCTCCAGACCATCCGGCCGGCGTACCAGTCCGGCCGCTCGGCCATCATGCCGCCGAACAGCCGGATCATCAGGTTGGGGAAGGCGTCGAAGAACGTGAACGTGATGGCGTCCGCGTTGGAGGCCGCGTCGACGCCGATGAAGGCGGTGTCCGGGAAGCTCATGGCGTCCATCGCCGAGATCTTGTCGTAGAAGGAGCCAGCGGTGATCACCTTGTCGTAGAAGTAGTAGCCGGCGTCGAAGTCGAACTGCACGTCGGCCGGGCGGCCCTCGCCCAGGGGGACGGGCAGCGACGACTCGTCCGTGCCCGCGCACTCGCCCCAGAAGCGGTCCGGGTACCAGATGTCGTCGTCGGGGTCGTAGCAGAACTCCCCCCGGTCGGGCGTGGTCAGCACCTCCCAGAACAGGTGGACCGCCTCGTTGGCCGCGAGCGTAAGCGGCTGCCCCTCGTCGGGGTCGGTGGCCCAGGCCTCGGTGCCGTCATCGAAGTAGTACCAGTGCTGGTACAGCTTCATCAGGATCAGGAAGTAACGGTCGTAGATGCGCCCGGCGTACCACCACGGGTCGAACTCGTAGGCCTCCCGCTTGTACGCGTCGAAGATGTAGTACTGGCGGTACGAGTCGGCGGCGTAGGCGGCGATCTCGTAGGGATCCGCACCGCGATCCCAGATGTCGCAGTCCCACAGGGCGCCCTCGTATTCATCCGAGCAGAACTTGTACGGCACCTCCTGGCGGGCGTCGGTGCCCGCAGGCAGCCACTCGCGGTTGGCGATGTCGGCGGTCTCGCCACCGAACAGCCCCGGGTAGTCCGTGTAGTGGAAGTCCGACAGCACCGACTTCACGTTGCCGTCGTCGCCGAACCGGCCGGTGATCCGTGCGGGCAGGTTGGGGAAGCGCTGGGTCAGGTTGCCGTAGCCGTACGCGATGGCCGCCAGGTCGTACTTGCCGAGCCCCTTGATGTCCGACTGGAACCGCGCCCCGTAGTCCATGATCGAGCTGTACTGGAACAGCGGCATCTGCCCGGCGTTCTGCTCGTCGGTGTAGTGCAGGCCGTCGGTGAACGGCTCGGGCTCCGCCCCACGCAGGGCCCAGTAGTTGTCCATGAAGTTCAGCGGATCGGCGCTGCCCGCGAAGTTGTGGCGCAGCCCCAGGGTGTGCCCGACCTCGTGCTCGGTGGTGCTCGTGAACACCAGGTTGGCGATGATGTCCTGGGCCGTGTCCTCGTCCACGCCCTTGAGCGTCTGGGCGTAGCCGAAGACCGAGGCGTCGGCGAACTCCCGCAGGTACATGTTCTTGCGCATCGCCTTGCGTGTGCCGGACCGCTGCAGGGCCTTGCGCCGTGCGCCGACGCCGGTCACGGGGGACAGTCGGGCCTGCTCCGCCTCGGTCAACGGATCGGCGAGCTCCGCCGGGGTGCGCCCAAGCAGGAGCTTCTGGTGGTCGGGGATGAGCTTGGCCTCTAGCGGCGTGCCCTTGATCCGCTCCCGCATGCGCGCCACCGCTTCGCGGGACAGGTTGGGAGTCTTGCCCTTGCGGGCGTTGCGCTGGGCGCCGGGCCGGTCGACGGCGACGCGCCCGTCGGGGTGCGCGGCCCGGTGGGTGCGTCGGGCCCGCTCGTCGGCGGGCAACCGCACTCGGCGCTCCCGGGCCCGGCTCGTGGACTGCTGGGCCTGGATGTAGTCCCGGATGTTCACGCCGGACAGCACGTCGTCGTCGGACAGCTCGCCGTTGATCACCCGCACGACATCGACGGCACCCTGCGCGTACTCCTCGATGGTGTTGCCGTACACGAAGGCGTTGGCCTGGATGATCTCGCCCGTGAGCGGGTCGGCGGACGAGGGCCCGTAGCCCAGCGGATTTGCCTCGTTGGGGCCGTCCACCCAGTACAGCATCGAGTAGCGCAGATCGCCGGCGCGCTGCCACTGGAACCGCTGGTTGGTCTCGGTGCGGTGCATGGTCTCGTA
>PVBE012165048.1_pt1 | contig 38405 bp, 39 predicted proteins | sample 1631181 | NCBI WGS metagenome assembly PVBE01 (sample SAMN08397723, study PRJNA350692) | Marine metagenome, whole genome shotgun sequencing project. | isolation source: water | place: Pacific Ocean | collected 2012-04
ATCACCGCATCGCAAAATTTCAGCTCAAGTGGCCTAGTTTTACTCCGCCCTGGTGGTCTGGATTTACTCCGCCGTTGACACGTCCAGGTCATAAACCTCCATATGGAGAGCCTGCGTGAAGCCCAACAGTTCGTCCAAATCGCTTCCGGGATCACGCCCGAAAAGCCCGTCCTCGTCTACAAGGTTGGTCGGAGCGAAGAGGCGGCTCGAGCCGCAGCCTCGCACAGCGGCTCCATGGCCAGCGAAGACCACGTCTTCGACGCGGCATTTACCAAGGCGGGCATCATCCGGGTCGACGACCTGGAAGAGATGAACGACCTGAACAAAGCGCTTTTGACCTATCCTTCCATGGCAGGACGGCGCATCGCCGTGGTGTCGCTCTCCGGCGGCGGCGGCGTTGCCGCCCTCGACGCTCTGGGCCGCTACGGCCTCGACGTAGCGCGGACGAGCCCGGCAGTAACGGAGGCACTCCAGGCGCTGAATCCGCCCTGGCTGGCGGTCGAGAATCCCGTCGACACGTGGATGGCCGCCCTGAAATTGGGATTGGCCGAAGCCACCAAGGAGATACTGCGCCTGCTTCTTTCGGACGACGCGGTCGATGGCGCGATCGTGCTGCTCAACGCCTATAAGACCACCGGTTTCGAGGTCATGGGCGATATGGTGGCCGGCATCGTCGCCGAGGCCGAGATGCGGCGGGACAAGCCGGTCGCCCTATGGGCCTTCGGTCTCAACCAGCACGAGGTCATCGCCCACGCCGAGGAAAGCGGCATCGTCGCCGGCTTCACCAGCGCCGAGAGGAGCGCCCGGGCGCTTGGCAGCCTCTATCGTTATCACCACGGGATAAGGGGGCGCCGGCGGGAATCGGCAATGGGCTTCGATGACGTCGACCCGGATCGGGTCGCCGCGCTGCTGGCTGGGGCCGAGGGCGTTTCCGAGCTCGGCAGTCCGACTCTGGATATTCTCGAGGCCTACGGTATTCCGGTGGCCCGGGCGCGATTGGCGCTGGCTAAGGAAGCCGCCATCGAATTGGCGGAAGAGGTCGGCTACCCCCTGGTCATCAAGGTGGCGAGTGAACAGGTGGTCCACAAGTCCGATGTCGGCGGCGTGCGCCTCGACATTCGGGGCCCCGACGAGTTGGTGGCGGCCTGGGACGACATGGTTGCGACGGTTCGCTCAAATGCCCCCGAAGCCGTCATCGACGGCGCGTTCCTGCAGCCCTATCGCCCCGATGGGGTGGAGATCATCATCGGGGCGCGGAGCACCGAGTTCGGACCGTTGGTTCTCTTCGGGTTGGGGGGGATTTATACCGAGATCATGCACGACGTGGCCTTTGGCCTGGCGCCGCTCGGCCGAGCCGAGGCGCGGGCGATAATCGGTGGCGTGAAGTCGTGGCCCATCCTGGAGGGAGCCCGCGGCGGCGAGGGTGTCGATCTCGACCGGTTGGCCGAGGCCATTTGCCGGGTGGGCAAATTGATGACAGACTTCCCTAAAATCCAAGAGCTAGACGTCAACCCGATGACCGCCAGTCCCACTGGACTGCTGGCCCTCGACGCTCGATCCACATTAGCCAATCGAGGACCTACCGCTATTGTCTGACGTCAGACAGCCGTGCGCACCGGGCTCTGGCCGCTGAAGGAGTACTGGGACGGCGAGGTGATCCACACGCGGACACCCCTATCCGCCAGTTATCTCAAGTGCGTAAAGAAAAAATGCGACCCACTTGAATCGCAACGGGCCACCCCTCACTAGCCGAGCGTCCGCACCTCGTCGAGAATGGGCAGGATGTGGTGGCGAAACCTGGCCGGATTCTCGGACATCGGGAAATGTCCCAAGCCCTCCATCACCGTCGCCTTCGAGCCCTTGATACGGGCCGCGGTGGCCAACATGCGTTCGGGAGTGCACGAGCAATCGTATTCACCCGACAGCAGGTAGACCGGGCAACGTTCGATGTTGATGCGCGCCGAGCGGTCGTCAAAATGGCCGTCGACCCAATAGAAATGAAGGTCGCCCTTGAAGACGCCGGGGCCGCCCTGCATGTAGGCCCAGAGTGTCTCCCAGCGGAATTCCTCGGGGCTCCCCGGCGCCACCTGGCCCGAGACGAAGGCGGCGGAGACCTCGCCGCCATGGACGTCCGGGCGGTGCAGCCAATCGGTGCCGTAGAAAGCCTCCAGGCGGTCGGCGCCCTCGAGAGCGATGACGGCGCGGAAGTCTTGTCCATGGTCGAGGGCGAGATGGAAGACGATGCGCCCGCCCATGGAGCATCCCATGACCACCGGGCGCTCCAGTTCCATGGCGCGGCAGAAATCGAGGATGGTTTGCTTATAGATCGCGGTGGTCAACCGGTACTCCCGATCGTGCCATCCGGCCGGTGGATTGGACTTGCCATGCCACGGCAGGTCGAAGGCGATGACCCGGAAATGATCGGTCACCGCCGCATCGGTCATCAGGTGACGGAACTGGCGGCCGTCGGCGCCGGCCGTGTGCAGGCACACCAGCGGCACCCCGTCGCCCGCCTCCTCGACGTAGATGCGGACGCTCTCGCCGCCGGTTTCCATGGTCAGGTAGCGGCCGACGATGGGTTCGAAGTCGGGCATGGTCGTTCCTTCCATCCCTGGCGCGGGTTGCGCTACTGGCGGGCCCGCGGCGCCGCCAGCAGGTCCTTGAAGTACTGCAGATTCTGCATCAGGGGCACCACGTCGCCATCGATCTCGGCGAGGCCGACGCTCAACATGGAGAACAGGTCGTGGTGGTTGCGCTTGGGCAGCGGCTTCCAAAACTCGGCCCACACCTCGGCCGGGGCGCGCACGGTGAAGTGCCCGCTATTGGTGGCCAAGGCTCTCTTGTCGACGCTGACTACCCGGCCCCGGGCGATCTCGACGATATAGTCGTCGTCGCCGATCCCCCACAAGAAGGCCAGGCTGACGTAACGTCCCCGGCGCACCAGGGCGGCGTTTCCGTTGACCAGTTCTTCCAGGCGTTCTATCAAGGCCACCTCCCCACGGTAACGATTTTTCACAGCATAACACCGAATCATCGAGGAGTTGCGCGGGTGGCGGTCGCTGCTGTGCTACGATCGGCCGGTGCTCAGCCGGCGCTTGGATTGAAACAAAAAAAGGAGGAACGGCCATGGCCGCGTATTGGATCGCACACGTCAGGGTTATCAACGAGGAAGGATATGGCGAGTACGGTAAACAAGCCGGGCCGGCCGTCAAGAAATACGGCGGGCGCTTCCTGGCCCTCCCTGGCCGCTACGTTTCACTGGAAGGCGAGGATTTCCCGCAAAACGTCATCGTCGAGTTCGAGAGTGTCGAGGCGGCGCAAGCCTGCTACGATTCACCCGAGTACCAGGAAGCACTGGTCCACTTTAAGGGCAACGCGGAACGCATGCTGACCATCGTCGAGGGCGGCAGTCCTTAGAATCGTTTTGTGGCACGAGAAGGACCCCGACCCTGGGGGGGGCGGGTCCGTTTCGTCGGCACCAGCCGCCCCGAGGACGGAGCCGAGCGCCGCCCCAATCTCCTGATCGGATCCTCGGCGTACCTCATTCAGATCAGCATTGAGCCCCAAAACTTGACCTAAATCAAAGCCACCAAGGGGGCCACTTCGCACACTGTCTCATGGCATGGAAGGGCTTTCGTGCCGCGGCTCGGCGCCAGCGCGCCGCCGCGGCACCGGGTCGGTCATGTCGGCGCCTTCCTTTCGCCCGATGTTGGCGACCCCCGTAGCGCGGCAGGAACACATGACGAGGTGAAAGGAATGACCAGGAAATTACCCGATACGCCTCTTCTCGATGAGCTCGAAAGCGGCCCCTGGCCGAGCTTCGTGACGGGACTGAAGCGGCTGGCCCGCACCGAGGACAGGCCGTACGCGGGCGTCATGAAGGACCTGTTGGGGCAGCTCGAGCATTCCTACGAGACGCGCAAGGGCTATTGGAAGGGCGGCACCGTCGGTGTGCGCGGCTATGGCGGTGGCGTCATTCCCCGATTTTCGGAGGTCGCCGAGGATTTCCCGGAATGCGCCGAGTTCCACACCTTGCGCATACAGGCGCCGGCGGGGATGCACTACGACACCGAGACCCTGCGCGGGCTCTGCGACATCTGGGAGGAGCACGGTTCCGGCCTGATCGCCTTCCACGGCCAGTCCGGTGACATCATGTTCCAGGGCTGCACCACCGAAAACGTCCAGAAGGCCTTCGACGCGCTCAACGAGTATGGCTTCGACATGGGCGGCGCCGGTCCCGCCGTGCGCACGTCCATGAGTTGCGTCGGCGCGGCGCGCTGCGAGCAGTCGTGTTTCGATGAGCAGAAGGCGCACCGCCTGATCGTCAATTCCCTGCTCGACGAGATGCACCGCCCGGCCCTGCCCTACAAGTTCAAGTTCAAGTTCTCCGGGTGCGCCAACGACTGCGTCAACGCCATCCACCGCTCCGACGTGGCGGTCATCGGAACTTGGAGCGACAACATCCAGATCGAGCAAGAGCGCGTCAAAAAGTATGTCGAGGAGCGCGGCCGCAAGGCCATAATCGATCAGGTCGTCGCCATGTGCCCGACGCGGGCGATCAGCCTCGACGATGACGATACCCTCGACATCGACGACCGAAGCTGCGTGCGCTGCATGCACTGCATCAACGTCATGACCAAGGCCTTGTCCCCGGGCAAGGAGCGCGGCGTCACGATCCTCATCGGCGGCAAGCGCTCGTTGAAGATCGGCGACCTCATGGGCACCGTCGTCGTGCCATTCATGAGGCTGGAAACCGATGAGGACTATGAAAAGTTCCAGGCACTGGCCCACGCTTTCGTCGAGTCCTTCGCCGAAAACGCGCTCGAGCACGAAAGGGTCGGCGAGATGATCGTGCGCATCGGCCTCGTCAACTTCCTGGAGGACATTGGTATCGAGCCCGATCCCAATATGATCCGTCATCCGCGCACCAGCTCCTACGTCCGCATGGACGACTGGGACGAGGAAGTGGAGAAGTGGAATGCCCGCAAGACCACCGCCGCTGAGTAGGGCCGGCGCCGCCATGAGCAAGCCATGAGCGAAGCCCCCCGCATGCCCGACGAGACCGGCGTCCCCGATCCCCTGCCCTTGATGCACCCGCTGCTCAGGAAGAACCGCGGCACGTGGAAATGGCACGACCGTCCACGGCCCGGCGTCCTCCATCACGTCGCCGAAGGCGGCGACGAGGTGTGGACGGTGAGGGCCGGCACGCCGCGCCAGATGGACGTCCACATGGTGCGCAATCTGTGCGACATCGCCGACCAGTATGCCGAAAGCCACGTGCGCTTAACCTCGCGCTCCAACATCGAATTCATGCTCAGCAGCTTCGACAAGGTGCAGCCCCTCATCGACAAGCTCGAGGAGGAAGGCTTCCCGATCGGCGGCACCGGCAACTCGATCTCCATGATCTCCCACACCCAGGGATGGCTGCACTGCGACATCCCCGCCACCGACGGCTCGGGCGTGGCCAAGGCCATGATGGACGAGCTTTACGACGAGTTCATCGTCGAGGAGATGCCGAACCGGGTCAAGATCACCACGTCGTGCTGTCAGATCAACTGCGGCGGACAGGGCGACATCGCCATCAACATTCAGCACACCAAGCCGCCGAAAATCGACCACGACCTGGTGGCCAGCGTGTGCGAGCGCCCGGTGGTGATCGCCCGCTGCCCGGTGGCTGCGATACGGCCGATCGTGATCAACGGCAAGCCCTCCCTCGAAGTCGACGAAAGGAAGTGCATGTGCTGCGGCGCCTGCTATCCGCCGTGCCCGCCCATGCAGATCAACGATCCCGAGCACTCCAAGATCGCCATATGGGTGGGCGGCAAGCATTCCAGCACCCGCAGCAAGCCGACCTTCCACAAACTGGCGGCGGCCGGCCTGCCCAACAACCCGCCGCGCTGGCCCGAGGTGGCCGAGGTTGTCAAGATGATCCTCGGCGTCTACAAGGAGGATGCCCGTCCGTGGGAGCGCATGGGCGAGTGGATCGAGAGGATCGGCTGGCCGCGCTTCTTCGAACTCACGGGCCTGCCTTTCACCAAGTATCACGTCGAAAGCTGGCCGGGGGGCCGGGTCAGCCTCAACGCGTCCAGCCACGTCTACTTCTAGTCGACCGGATGGCAGGGAGGAAAACCGCCCGATGAAGCTCGGCATCATGGTCAACGAGGGACCGTTCACGCATCAGGCGTCGGATTCCGCCTATCTGTTCGCCAGCGCCGCCATTGAAAAGGGCCATCAGGTGCTGCGGGTGTTCTTCTATTACGACGGCGTCAACAACGCCAACCGGCTGTCGGAGCCACAGTCCGACGACCGCAATCTGGTTAGGCTCTGGTCGGAACTGGGGAAGGAGCACGGCATCGAACTGATCGTCTGCGTCGCCGCCGGACTGCGTCGCGGCATGAAGGAGGAGCTTCTGGCTGACGGCTTCACGATATCCGGTCTCGGCCAACTCATCGAGGCGGGAATCGCGGCCGACCGCCTTGTCGTTTTCGGTGATTGAGGGAAAAGGTAAGCACGGTGAACGAGTTGGAACCCCATTACGACACCGAGGGCGTCGTCAAGAAGTTCATGTTCGTCAACCGCAAGGCGCCCTACGGCACCATCTATGCCCTCGAGATTCTGGAAACGGTGCTTATCTCGGCCGCCTTCGACCAGGACGTCAGCGTCGTCTTCATGGACGACGGCGTCTATCAGATCAAGAAAGGCCAGGACACCAAGGCCATCAACGTCAAGAACTTCTCGCCCACCTACCGGGCGCTCGAGGGTTACGACGTCGAAAAGCTCTTCGTCGAAAGGGAATCAATGGAGGCCCGGGGCCTCGAACCGGACGATTTCGTGGTCCCGGTGGAGGTGCTGAGCACCGAGGAACTGGGTGGGCTGATGGACCAACAAGACGTGATTATCACCGGCTGAACGGGGCACGCACCAGATGCTGCACATCGTCAACAAGTCACCTTTCGAACGCTCTGCCCTCGACAGCTGCCTGCGCGTGGCGCCGAAGGGCGGCGCCATTCTGCTCTACGAGGACGGCGTCTACGCGGCGTGCGTGGGAACGACCGTGACCGACACGTTGAAGGTGGCGGCCATCGAGTATTCCGTCTTCGTCCTCGGGCCCGACTTGGCGGCCCGGGGCATCGCGCCGGACCGCGTGATCGAGGGCATCGAGGTCGTGGATTACGGCGGTTTCGTGGACCTGGTCGAGGAGCACGGACCCGTCCAGTCGTGGCTGTGAGGCGCCCCACCTCGAAGCACCCCGGTTGATGCCGACGCGGCCACAGCCAACAGAAGAGGAGACCCTGAAATTGTCTTATGAACTCAACGGCAAGGTCATCGAACACGACGAGGAAGGCTACATCGTCGACATCGAGCAATGGAGCGAGGAACTCGCCGACGTGATCGCCGTGCAGGAAGAAATCGAGATGAACGACGAGCACTGGGAAGTCGTCAACTTCCTGCGCGAGTATTACCAGGAGTACCAGATCGCGCCGGCCGTCCGCGTCTTGATCAAGGCCATGAAGAAGGCATTCGGAGAGGACAAGGGCAACAACAAGTACATGTACAACCTGTTCCCTTACGGCCCGGCCAAGCAGGCCTGCAAGATCGCCGGGCTGCCCAAGCCGACCGGCTGCATCTAGTGGGACCCGCCTACTAATTTTCGAATGCGCCGGGTGCGGGGTCGACGCCCCGCCCGGCCCGACTGGCGGAGGACGATGACAAGATGTCGGCCCTGACGATTCTCTTCGCCCTCCTTTTGTACTTTGCGGCAGCGGTGATGATCGCCGGTCTCGCCTACAAGATCCTCCAGTACGCCAGGACGCCCGCGCCCTTGAAGATTCCCACCACCCCGGCGCCGCTGAGCGCGGCCGGCGCCGGGTTCAGGGTGGCGCGGGAGGTGTTGTTGTTCGAAAGCCTGTTCAAGTCCAACAAGTGGATCTGGCTGTTTGGCGCCATCTTCCACGCCGCCCTTGCGCTGGCCCTGATACGCCATCTGCGCTACTTCATCGAGCCGGTCTGGACCTGGGTGGTTGTCCTCCAGCCGTTCGGCAAGTACGCCGGCTACGCACTGGTGATCGGGCTCATCGGGCTGTGGGCGCGGCGGCTCTTCCAGGCGCGCGTCCGCTACGTCTCCCATGCCTCCGATCACCTAATTTTACTACTGCTCGCGGCGATCGCGGCAAGCGGGCTAGCTATCCGCTACGTAGTGCGCACCGACATCGTGGCGCTCAAGGCCTTCGTCCTCGGCCTCCTCTACTTCGACTGGCAGCCGCTGCCGGGCGATCCCTTGCTGCTCACCCATCTGGCGCTGGTCGCGGTGCTGATGATCGTCTTTCCGTTCAGCAAGCTCCTGCACGCGCCGGGGATTTTCTTCAGCCCCACCCGCAACCAGGCGGACAACTCGCGGGAAAGGCGGCACCTCACTCCCAGGGCCGCCCTCCTCGGCAACCACAAGGACGCCTGATCGACCACCAGCACCCCGGAACAAACTTGGCCAAGAAAGAATTCCACATACCGGAACTGACCGGGCATACCGAGGTCCCCGACATCGTCGACGGGGCGATGGCCCATTGCCGTCCCTTCGTGGCGGGCGCCGAGCACCAGGAGGCTCTCGGCTTTCCCGGCGAATTGGTCGAGGGCTGGGAACAAAAAGCCATTGCCAAGCTGGGCGAACTGCTGGAACGCAACCGCGCCCTCAGGGTGTACCTGGATGCGTGCGTCAAATGCGGCGCCTGCGCCGACAAGTGCCACTATTTCCTGGGCACAGGGGACCCCAACAACATGCCGGTGGCCCGCCAGGACCTGTTGCGCCAGGTCTACCGCCGATACTTCACCCTGGCCGGCAGGCTGGCGCCTCGCACGGTCGGTGCCAAGGACCTGACCAAGGAGGTCCTGGACGACTGGTACACCTACTTCCACCAGTGCTCCCAGTGTCGCCGGTGCTCGGTCTTCTGCCCCTACGGCATCGACACCGCCGAGATCTCCATGGCCGCCCGCGAGGTCATGGATCACATCGGGCTCGGCCAGAAGTACAGCAACGAAATCATCGCCAAGGTGCACAAGATCGGCAACAACCTGGGCCTGCCGCCACGCGCCCTGGAAAACACCCTCGAGGGCCTGGAGGAGGACGTCAAGGAGGAGACCGGCGTCGACGTGCGCTTCCCCCTCGACGTCGAGGGCGCGGAGATCATGCTGGTCAGCCCCTCGGCCGACTTCTTCGCCGAACCCCACGTCGACGGCCTCATCGGCTACGCCAAGGTATTCCATCAGGCGGGCGTCAGCTGGACCATCAGCTCCCATGCCTCGGAGGCGGCCAACTTCGCCATGTTCATCGGTTCCTACGAGCACATGCGCCGCATCGCTGGGCGCATTCTCGAGGCGGCGCGGCAGCTCGGCGTCAGGCGCATCGTCTTCGGCGAGTGCGGCCACGCCTGGCGCGCCGGCTACAGCTTTCTGAACACGCTGGCGGGGCCGTGGGACTTCCTCGATTCCCGCTATCCCGTGCCCCAGCACATCTGTGAGTTCACCTACGACCTGATCGGGCGCGGCGCTCTCGGCCTCGATGCGTCGGCCAACGATGACATGACGGTGACCTATCACGATTCCTGCAACGTGGCGCGGGCCTCGCGCATGGGAGAGGCGCCCGGCGGGCAGTTCCACATCCCGCGAGAGCTGATCAAGGCCAGCGTCAACAAGTTCGTCGACATGGACCCCGAGACCACCCACGGCAAGACCTTCTGCTGTGGCGGCGGCGGGCTGCTGACCGACGATCTGCTGGAACTCAGGGTCAAGGGCGCGCGACCGCGCATGCAGGCGCTGAAAGAGGTCGTCGAAGAGGAAGGCGTCACCCACATCGCCGCCATTTGCGCCATCTGCAAGAGCCAATTCAGCACGGTATTGCCCCATTACGGCTTCGAGATGGACATGACGGTCAGCCTCCACCAGCTGGTCGGCAACGCCATTCGGCTGGGCGCCAAGGAGTGAGGAACCCCGACATTGAATGAAAAAGTCGTGAAACAGACCGGCGACGCGGCACCGACGTACCGCCGCTACGTGGAAGGCGAGACGGCCTTTCGGTCGATGACCGATATGATCTTCGAGGCCGATGGCTCCTACAAATGCCCGGTATACGTGCATCGCGCCCCGCCCTGCCAGGCGCACTGCCCGTCCGGTCACGACGTGCGTGGCTGGCTGTCGATCGTGAGCGGGCTCGACAAGCCGACCGAGGGGACGGCGTGGCAGGGGCACGCCTTCCACCGCATGACCGAGGCCAACCCCTTCCCCGCCATCATGGGACGGGTCTGCCCGGCGCCCTGCCAGGACGGCTGCAACCGCGACGAAGTCGACGAACACGTTGGCATCAACGCCGTCGAGCAATACATCGGCGACTGGGCCATCGAGCACGGCCTCGCCTTCCCCGCACCGCCGACGGAGACCGGCAAGAAGGTCGCCATCGTCGGCGGCGGGCCAAGCGGGCTGGCCGCCGCCTATTTCCTGCGGCGCAAGGGCCACGCCTGTACCATCTTCGAGGAGGCCGAGGCGCTAGGCGGCATGGTGATCTTCGGCATCCCCGCCTACCGCACGCCGCGCGATGTGGTCAACAAGGAGATCGAGCGCATCATCGACATGGGCGTCGAGGTCCGCCTCGGCACCCGGGTCGGCACCGACGTCACGGTGGCCGACCTGGAAAGGGATTACGATGCCGTCTACTGGGGGATCGGTGCCCAGTTGGGCAAGCCCCTGCCCTGCCCGGGGGCGGAAGCAAGCAACTGCGTGAGTGGCATTTCCTTCCTGCGGGCCTTCAACGAGGGAAGGCTGAAGCACCTGACGGGCCGCGTGCTGGTAGTCGGCGGTGGCGATACCGCCATGGACGTGGCGGCGGTGGCGCGGCGCCTGGGGTGCAGCGATAACCTACCCGCCAAGGATCGTCCGGAAAACGTCATCCTGGGGCAGACCGTCCACGACGTGGCCCGGGTGGCCCGCCGCGAAGGCGCTGACGTGTGGATCGTCTACCGCCGCCCCATCTCCAAGGCGCCGGCGGCCAGGCACGAAATCGACGCGGTGATAGGCGAGGGCGTGGAAATTCACGACAACCTGGCGCCGCTCGAGGTGGTTCGCGGCGAAGACGGCCGCGCCACTCACCTGAGGGTTGTCCCCGTCGACTGGAAAGACGGCACCATGGTGCCGCAAGAGGGCCAGGAGTTCGACATCGAAGGCGCCCTCATCGTCGGTGCCACGGGCCAGGCCGGAGACTACCGGGGCATCGAGGAGTTCGACAACGGCGAGGGCCTGATGGCCGCCGACGGACTCCACCAGAGCCCCGTCAGGCGCGGCCACTTCGTGGGCGGCGACGCCATCACCCCGCACTTGATAACCTCGGCCATCGGCCATGCCTCCATCGCCGTCGACAGCATGGACCGCTACCTGCGGGGCGAGGACGCGCCGCGCCGGCCCAAGGTGGACGTCCACCACTTCGACCTCGTCGCCGACCTACGCCGCCACGGCCTGCAACCTGACGATTACAACCATCAGCCGTCATGGGGAACCTGTGACGGAAATTACGCCGTCCACAATTACGAGGACCGCTCGTCTTCCGAGGTCGTCCTCCACGAGGCTTTGTTCCTGGAGCACTTCGGCCACGTGCCCATGAACCGGCGGAACGAGCCCGCGATCACCCCGGAAACGGTAGTCGGCAACTTCGAAGAGCGCTTTACCAGCTTCTCGGACGAGCAGGCCGTCGGCGAGGCCGAACGCTGCATGAGCTGCGGAATGTGCCTCGAGTGCGACAACTGCCTCATCTATTGTCCGCAGGATGCCGTCTATCGCTTGAGAAAGGAGGAGCGCACGATAGGGCGCTACGTGGACACCGACTACGACAAGTGCACCGGTTGCCACATCTGCATGGACGTTTGCCCTTCCGGATACATCCGCATGGGGCTCGGGGAGTAAGGGCGTCGTGACCCCTCCGAGGGACCTCCCACGCAGGCTCGCCGCCGTGCTGACGGTGCTGCTGCTGTGCGGCGTCGGTGCGGACGCCGCGGATGTCACGGATTCCACCGAAGGCCGGGTGCCGCTGCCGCGCCCCGCCAAGGGCAAGGGCGAGAGTTGCATCGAGCCCACCGATATCATGCGCCGCTACCACATGGACTATCTGGCGCACCAGCGTGATGAGACGGTGCGCCAGGGCATCCGCGGAAAAAAGTACAGCCTGAAGGAGTGCGTGGCGTGTCACGCCGTGCCCGAGCCCGGGCAAGAAAAGGCGAAGGCGCTAACCGTGGAGCCCTTCTGCAGTCAATGCCACAGCTATGCGGCGGTGCGCATCGACTGCTTCGAGTGCCACACCGACAAACCGGCGGACACGGCCCGACGAACGGGATGGCAGGCGCCTCGCCAAAAGGAAAGCCTGCACGCCCGGCTCGGGGCGCACCTGGCCGCGTTGGAGAACTCCCCATGAACATGCCCCCATCGCCTCCGGCCAACAACATCGTCGACGGCGTACGACGGCAGCTGCTGGCCGGGGCCGCCGCCATCGCCACTTTGTCCCTGGCGCCCGGCGTCGTCCTGATCGCCGCCGAGGCGAAGGCGCCCACCGGGCCGGCTTCGGCCAAGGTGCGCTGGGGCCTTCTCGTCGATTCGGCCAAGTGCGGCGACGGCTGCGACGGCTGCGTCGACGCCTGCCGGACGGAGAACGGCTGGACTGGCCATGGCCGCCCGCGCACCGACCCCCAGTGGATTCGCATGGTGAGCGTACGCGAGCCGGCGAGCGGCGCCACCTGGATGCTGCCCATGATGTGCCAGCATTGCCGCTTTCCGCCCTGCGTCGACGTCTGTCCGACCGGCGCCTCGTTCCGGCGCGCCGACGGCATCGTCCTGGTCGACAAGCACATCTGCATCGGCTGCCGCTACTGCATGATGGCCTGCCCCTACAACGCGCGCTCGTTCGTCCACGAGGATGTCGCCGAGCAGAGGCCTCACGCGCCGCGCGGCAAGGGCACGGTGGAATCGTGTACCCTTTGCGTCCATCGCGTCGACGCCGGCGGGATACCGGCCTGCGTCGAGGCCTGTGGCCGCGCCGGCGGCGGCGCCCTCACGTTCGGCGACCTCAACGACCCGGACAGCGAAATCGCCCGTCGAGCGGCGACCTACGCGGCGGTCCGCGTGCGCGCCGACCTGGGGCTCGACCCTGCCGTCCGCTACCACATTCCGGGGCGGGCGGCGAAGCGATGAAAAGGGTCCGATTCCAGGAGATCCAGGGCTACGGCGCCGGGTACTGCGCCGTGCTCGGCGTGCTCGCGCTGCTCATCCTGGGCGGCCTGGGCGCCGCCTACTACATGGAGCACTTCGGCCACGCGGTGACCGGCATGAACAATCGCATCGTGTGGGGCACGCCGCACGTGTTCGCCGTGTTCCTCATCGTCGCCGCCTCGGGCGCGCTCAACGCCGCCTCCGTCTCGTCGGTGTTCGGACGCACCGCTTACCAGCCGCTGGCCAGGTTGTCGGGGCTGTTGGCGGTGGCGCTGCTGAGCGGCGGGCTCATGGTCCTGGTCCTCGACCTGGGGCGCCCAGACCGCCTGATCGTCGCCCTCACCTCCTACAACTTCAAATCCATCTTCGCCTGGAACATCTACCTCTACATGGGATTCTTCGCCGTGGTGGGCGCCTATCTGTGGGTGATGATGGAACGACGCATGAACCGCTTCGCCAAGCCGGTGGGATGGTTCGCCTTCCTGTGGCGGCTGGTGCTGACAACCGGCACCGGTTCCATCTTCGGCTTCCTGGTGGCCCGACAGGCCTACGACGCGGCCATCATGGCGCCACTGTTCATCGCCATGTCGTTGGCCTTCGGCCATGCCATCCTCATCCTTGTCCTGATGCTGGCCTGCCGCTACGCCGGGCGGCCGCTCGGCGACGCCCTTGTGCGGCGCCTCAAGAACCTGCTCGGTGTATTCGTGGCCGCGGTGCTTTATTTCGTCGCCGTCCAGCACCTGACCAATCTGTACGCCGCAGAACACCACGGCTTCGAACGCTTCATCCTGGCCGAAGGCGGCATCCATACGGTCCTCTTCTGGGGCGGCCAGGTCGTGCTCGGCGGGCTCGTCCCCCTCGCCCTGCTCTTTCATCCGGCGACCGGCGGCCGCCGCGGCGCCGTCGGACTGGCCGCCGGCCTCGTCGTGCTCGGCGGACTGGCGCAGGTCTACGTCATCATCATCGGCGGCCAGGCCTATCCCCTGGTGCTGTTCCCGGGGATGGAGGCGAGCAGCGGCTTCCTCGACGGCACCATCGCCACCTATGCGCCCAGCCCGCCGGAGTTGGCCCTTGGAATCAGCGGCGTCGCCGTCGCCCTGATGATGGTCGCGCTGGGCGTCAAGGTCTTGCCGTTCCTGCCGCGAACCCTGGCCGACGCCGAGGTCGTTCCCGACGTGGGCGGCGGCAGCGAGGCCGCCGCGGCGGAAATCGAAGAGGCCGCGGAACCGGCATAGAAGAGGAGCAGATCTTCACATGACGGCATTGACGCCGATGGCGTAGAGCCATGGTCCAGGAACATCCGTTCGCCCGCTACGTGCGCATCATCGGCAAGGGGCCCAAACTTTCGCGGCCCCTGACCGAAGAGGAAATGACCGAGGCCGCCCGCATGATTCTGGCGGAGCGGGTGGAGCCGGTGCAGTTGGGCGCCTTCCTCTGCGTGCTGCGGGTGCGTACCGAGGACCCCGGCGAGGTCGCGGGGTTCGTGCGCGCCGCCAAGGAGGTCTTGAAACGCCCCGCCGACGCCCCCGCCGCCGATTTGGACTGGTCGTCCTACGCCGGCAAGAATCGTCAATCGCCCTGGTTCATCCTGTCGGCCCTGCTGCTGGCCCACAGCGGGGTCAAGATATTCATGCACGGCACGGAAGGACACACCCCGGGGAGGGTGTACGCCCGCCACGCCCTCGACGCCCTCGCCATCACCCCGGCCACCTCAATGGAAGACGCCGCCCAGGCCGTGCGCCGGACCAACTTCGCCTATCTGCCACTGGCGCACATGTGCCCGCGGTTGCAGGAGATCATCGACCTCAAGCCGATCCTCGGCCTGCGCTCACCGGTCAACACCTTCGCGCGCCTGCTCAATCCGTTCGACGCGCCGCACTCCATTCAGTCCGTCTTCCACCCCCACTACCGGGCCATTCACCGCGATGCCTCGAGGCTCCTCGGCCAGCCCCACATGGCGGTGTTCAAGGGTGAGGGCGGCGAGATCGAGCGGCGCCCCGAGAAACCCGTCTTCGTCGAAAGCCTGCACGCCGGAGAGGCGCGGGACGAGGAGTGGCCCGCCCTCCTCCCCGCGCAAGCGAACGCGTCGGACGAGACCATGGACCTGGAGCGCCTGTTGGCGGTGTGGCGGGACGAGGAAGAGGACCCTTACGCCGTTGCCGCCGTCACCGGCACCGCCGCCATCGCCCTTCGCCTGATGGGACGCGCCGACGACGTCGGGCAGGCGATGGCGTTGGCCCGCGAGATGTGGGAAACCCGCGAACGAAGGCGGCTCGGCGCCGCGACGTGAACCATGGCCCACGTGTTCATCTCCGCCTCCCACAAGTCGTCGGGAAAGACGACGATCGCCATGGGCCTGTGCGCGGCCTTCAGGGAACGGGGACTCGTCGTCCAGCCCTTCAAGAAAGGCCCCGACTACATCGACCCCATGTGGCTCGGCGCCGGCGCCGGCCGCGTCTGCTACAACCTCGACTACAACACCATGAGCGAGGCGGAGATCTTGGCCGCCTTCTGGCGCCGCGCCCAAGGCGCCGACCTTTCCGTCATCGAGGGCAACAAGGGCCTCTACGACGGTCTCGACCTCGAGGGCGGCAACAGCAACGCGGCGGTGGCCATTCTCCTGGGGGCGCCGGTGGTTCTGGTCATCGACGCGCGCGGCATGACACGCGGCATTGCGCCGTTGATCCTCGGATATCAAGCGTTCGACCCAACGGTGCGCATCGTCGGCGTCATTCTCAACAAGATCGGTGGCAGCCGGCACGAGACCAAGCTGCGCGCCATCATCGAGCACTACACGGACGTCCGGGTGCTGGGCGCCATCCACCGCGACCCGGCGTTGGAAATCACGGAACGCCACCTGGGCCTGATTCCCAACACCGAGACGGCGGACGCCGGGACCAAGGTCGCCACCATCGCCCGTATGGTAGCCGATCAGGTGGACCTGGAGCACCTCCTGGAGCTCGCCGCGCCGACGGCGCCGCCGACGCCGCCACTGGCGCGCGAACAGCCCGGCGCAGCGACGGCGGCCACCGACCTCACTATCGCCGTGGCCCGGGATGCGGCCTTCGGCTTCTATTATGCGGATGATCTAGAGGCGCTGGAGGCGGCGGGCGCCAAGCTGCTGCCCATCGATACCACGAAACAGGCGCACCTGCCCGACGTCGACGGGTTGTTCATCGGCGGCGGTTTTCCGGAAACCCACATGACGGCATTGCAGGCCAATCGGTCGCTGCGCCACGACATCCGCGCCGCCATCGAGGGCGGCCTGCCCACCTATGCCGAGTGCGGCGGTCTCATGTATTTGGGACGTACCCTCTCGTGGCAGGGCACCACCTGCGAGATGGCCGGTGTCATCCCCGCCGACGTGGTCATGCACGAAACGCCGAGGGGACGTGGCTACGTGCGGCTCCACGAGACCGGAAGCGGTCCGTGGCCCCTCGCCGACGGCGCCACCGGCGGCGAGATCGCGGCCCACGAGTTCCACTATTCGAGCCTGGAAAACCTGCCCGACGGGACGACCTTCGCCTACGACGTGTTGCGCGGGTTCGGGGTCGATGGCCGTCACGACGGCATCGTCATCGGCAACCTGGTGGCCTCCTTCGCCCATCTGCGCGACGGCGGCGCCCACCGGTGGACGCGGCGTTTCGTCGATTTCGTGCGCGCCCACAAGGACCGCCTCGATGACACGAGGCGCTGACGGCCAGGCCGGCGAGGATTGGGAAGTACCGACTTAAAATACCTGGTCCTGTTGCAGGTTGATTTGTGGGTGGAATATAAATCTCTCTGTAAGCTATTGTTATTCAATACGATATGCAGGGCATCCCATGAGCAGGGCCGAGCTCCGACGCCAGCAAAAGCAAACCAGGAAGCGCGCCAAGACGATTGGAGCGCAAGGCGCCGCCCGCCACATCGCCCGCGGCCGGACCCTGGAGGCCGAGGGCAAGCCGGTAGCGGCGGCGGCGGCCTATCGCCACGCGCTCGGCATCGACGCGGGCTCAGTCGAGGCCCTCAATCACCTGGGAAACGCCCTCGCCGACCAGGGCAAGACGGATAAGGCGGTGGCGGCCTACCGCCGCGCCCTCGACATCGATCCCCGGTCCCTGGCCATCCTCAACAACCTCGGCAACGCGCTGCGCGAACTCGGCCAGCTCGACGAGGCCATCGCCCACTACCGCCGCGCCTTGGAGATCGACGGCGCCTCGCCAGGGACCCACAACAACCTGGGCAACGCCCTCGCCAGCCAGGGCGAGGCGGAGATGGCGCAAGCCGCCTACCGCGAGGCCCTGAAGGCCGACCCCCGCTTCGTCGACGCGCTCTACAACCTGGGAAACGTCCTCGCCGGCCAGGGCCGCGCCGACGAGGCGGTCGACGCCTACCGCCGCGCCGTCGCCATCGACCCCGGCTTGGCGCCTGCCCACGTCAACCTGGGCAACGCGCTTCTCCTCCAGGGCAAGGCCGACCAGGCGGTCGCCGCCTACCGTCAGGCCCTCGCCACGCACCCCGGCTTCGCGGAGGCGTATTACAATTTGGCCCGCGCCCTCATGGACCAGGGAAAGACGGACGAGGCCGCCGCCGCTTACAGCCGGGCCCTCGACATCGACCCCGGAAACGCCCCCGCCCTCAACGGCCTCGGCATGGCGCTCAAGAAGCAAGGCAGGCTGGCCGAGGCCGCCGCCGCATTTCGTCGGGCCCTCGACGTCGACGCTGATTTTTCCGAGGCGTCGAACAACCTCGGCAACGCGCTTGTCGAGCAGGGCAGGATCGACGACGCCATCGCATCCTACAGGCGCGCCCTGGCCGTCAAGCCGGCCGACGCGGAGGTGCACAGCAACCTGCTGCTCGGCCTGAACTACCTCGCCGACATGGCGCCCGAGAAAATTTTCGAGGCGCACCTGGAATGGGGGAAGGCGCAAGGCGCGGCGATGCCGGCATCGGAGCCCCCCCCGCCTTCCCGATCGCCCGAGGCCGAACGGCTGCGGGTCGGCTACGTGTCGCCCGATTTCCGCACCCATTCCGTGGCCTATTTCCTCGAACCCCTGCTCTCCGCCCACGACAGCGCCGCGTTCGAGGTGTTCTGCTACCCTTGCGACAGGCGCATCGACGCCACCACGCGGCGCCTGCGTCGGGCGGCCGCCCATTGGCACCCCATCGCCGGCCTGTCCGACGAGGATGCCTTGCGGCTGATCCGCCAAGACGGCATCGACATCCTGATCGATGTAGCCGGTCACACGGCCAACAACCGGCTTCCTTTGTTCGCCCGCAAGCCAGCACCGCTGCAGTTTTCCTGGCTCGGCTATCCCAACACTACCGGACTTTCCGCCATCGACTGCCGCCTGACCGACGTCGACGCCGACCCGGCCGGCGCCGAGGAACTGCACACCGAAGCGCTGATCCGGCTGGAAACGGGGTTTCTTTGCTTCATGGGCCCTGGAGGCGGCAATGAGAAGGCCCCCGACATCGGCCCCTTTCCGTGCCTGGAAAACGGATACGTGACCTTCGCCAGCTTCAGCAATCTCGCCAAGGTAACGCCCGAGGTCGTCGCCGCGTGGTCGCGCATTCTCGGCCACGTCGCCGACTCCCGACTTCTGCTCAAAGCCAGGGCCCTCTCCGACGGCGAGACCCGCGATGCTTGTGGCAAAATGTTCGCCGGACACGGCATCGAAGCGGAACGCCTCGACCTCCACGGTTTCATGGAGAACGCGGACGACCACCTGGGGCTCTATAGCATGGCCGATTTCGCCCTCGACCCCTTTCCCTACAACGGCACGGCAACGACGTGCGAGGCACTGTGGATGGGGGTGCCGGTGGTCAGCTTGAGCGGCGAACGCCACGCCGGACGAGTCGGAACCTCCATCCTCAACCGCCTCGGCCTGTCCGAGTTCGCCGCCGCCACCCTTGAGGAATACGTGCAGACCGCGGTGGGGTTGGCGGGCCGCGTCGACGGGCTAGCCGAGCTGCGGCTGGGGCTGCGAGCGCGCATGAAGGCCTCGCCGCTGGGCGATGCCGCCGCCTTCGCCAGCGCCGTCGAGGAGGCCTACCGCAAGGCGTGGGCGGGGCTCGGCTAGGGATAGTTGCGACCGCCGTCCCTTAGTCCGAGACGTCGATGATGACGTTCTTGACCTCGGTGTAGAGTTCGAGCCCGTGGCGGCCCTGCTCGCGACCGATACCCGACTTCTTGAAACCGCCGAAGGGGGTGAACACCCCGAGCTGGCTGGCGCTCGGGATGCCGTTGATGGAAACCATGCCGACGCGCGCGCCCTTAGCTACACGCAGCGCCTTGCCGATGTCGCGGGTCCACACCGTGCACTGGAGCCCGTAGTCGTTATCGTTGGCGAGGCCGACCACTTCTTCCTCCGAGGCAAACGGGATGACCACAGCGACCGGGCCGAAGATTTCCTCGCGCGCGATGCGCATGTCGTTGGATACGTCGGCGAAGACGGTGGGCAGGAAGTAGTTGCCCTGGTCCATGCCGGGTGGCCGCGCGCCGCCGCAGAGGAGGCGCACCCCCTCCTTTACCCCGGCATCGACGTATCCCATGACCTCTTCCCAGTGGGACGGAGAAATGAGGGGGCCGAGTTCGGTCGCCGGGTCGTCGAGGGGGCCGGCCTTGAGTTTCTTGGCCATCGCCACGAACTTCTCGAGGAAGGCGTCGTGGATCGCCTTTTCCACAAAAATGCGGGTGCGTGCCGAGCACGACTGCCCAGCGTTGCCGAACACCGCGGGCACCGCTAGGCGCGCCGCCTTGTCCACGTCGGCGTCGGCGAAGACGATGTTGGGGCTCTTGCCGCCGAGTTCCAGGGTGACGCGCTTCATGGTATCGGCGGCACTCTTCATGATGGCAATGCCGCCGGACGTCGATCCGGTAAAGGAGATCTTGTCGACCAGGGGATGGGAGACCAGGGCCTCGCCGGTGGTCCTGGCGTCACCGGGCACGATGTTGACGGCGCCCACCGGTACCCCCGCCTCGGTCACGATATCGCCCAGCATGAGGGCCGAGAGCGGCGTCGCCGATGCCGGCTTGAGTACCACCGTGCAGCCGGCGGCCAGGGCCGGCGCCATCTTCCACGCGGTGATCAGGAGGGGGGCGTTCCAGGGAATGATCTGTCCGGCGACGCCGACCGGCTCGCGCACGGTGAAATCGACGAGCCCGTCGCCAAGGGGGATCGAATCGCCGAAGAACTTGTCCATGGCACCGGCGTAGTAGGCGAAGACGCGGGCGGCGCCCGCCACCTCCTTCAGCGCTCCGGCCATGGGTTTGCCGGCGTTCAACGCCTCGACGCGGGCAATTTTCTGGGCGTGCTCACCGATGAGGGCGCCGATCCGGCCCACCACCTGGCCGCGCTCAAAGGGCACCATGCCCGACCAAGCGCCATCGTCGAAGGTCCGTCGCGCCGCCTTGACGGCGCGGTCAACGTCGGCGGCGTCGGCGGTGGCGACGGTGGCGATGGTCTCGTTGGTCCACGGGCTGGAAACGGTAAGGGGCTTGCCGCCGGTGTCGCCGGCGTAGGCGCCGTCGATGAACGGCCGTTCGCGCGGGGCGCCGGCCTCCACAACCGTATCCATCACCGGAACTCCTTCGCCGCTTGCCGGGAAGTGGCTCGCGCCCGTGCCCTCATTTTCCCCCGTGCGCCTCCTTGACGGGCAGCTCGTTGAAGAAGCAGGTCAATTGACCGTGCCCGCACACCGGGGCCTCGGGGATGGTCTCGAAGAGTACGGTGTCGTCGTCGCAATCGACCTTGACGCGCGTGACCTTGATGAATTGGCCACCGTCCTCGCCCATGGTCCACACACGCCCAAGCGTACGGCGATAGGAGGTAAGGATGCCCGTCTCGCAGGTGCGGCGCCACGATTCATCGTTGAGGACGCCGAGCATGAGGATCTCGCCGGTATAGGCGTGCTGCAGGATGTAGGGGACGACGCCATTCATCTTGTCGAAGTCGAGATCGATCGGCTCGAACTGGTGGGATCCGGGCGGCGGTTGGTTCTTGGCCATGTTGAGCTCCTTTTCTTCCCGTTCGCCTAGGCGAGGGCCATTATATCATCGACGAAGCGCCGCGCCGCATCACCGGGATCGGGCTGCTGGTGGATGGAGCGTCCGACGATGATGCGCCGCGATTGGCACGCCTCGGTGGCGGCGAAGGATTGTTCCAGGTCGCCCCCCATGGGCCCGAAGCCGACGATGTAGAGGACCGGATCGGTGACGTTGTCGGCGACCCATTGCGCACGTCGCTCCAATGAGTCCAACTTGGCCGGCACCACGAAGCGCTGGCAGCCGACCTCGACGCTGATGGAGACGATGCGCTCCCAGGCGTCGTCGATGACGAAGCCGCCGTTGGAAACCGAGTAATCGGGCAAAAGGATATCGCCGCCGGGAATGGCGATGAGCCCGGCCTTCAACGTCTCGCCGACGAACTGGCGCACCGCCTCGGGCCCGGCGACGGGGAATAGCAGCAACCCGTCGACGCCGGCTTCCTTGCATCGCTTCACGTAGGGCCCGGCGTTGGCGGGCACGTCGAGCCCGGCCTTCTGGTGGTCGTAGAGGATGGGCAGATCGGTGATACGGCGGATCTCCTTCATGGTCTCGTCGAGGGCCAGGCGCATAGGCCCGCCGCCCAGCTTGTATTCGGTGACGCCGGGCACCTCGCAGGTCTTCTCGATGACTCTGAGCAGGTCGTCGGTCGATTCGAGGTCGACCGCCGGCACCACGCCGAGGCGCGGCACACTTTCGGCGCGCGCCGCTGCCGGCCGCGCGCTGGTCGTTTCAACGCTGGTCATGCTGTTCTCCCGGGCTGAGGAAGCACGCTCAGCCGACGCTGGAGAGCTTGGCGCGGGCGCGGTCGATGGTGCGCTTTGTGCTCTCCTTCATGTCGTAGAGATCGATGCTGATATCGAGCGCCTCGACGCTGTTGGTGAGGCCGCCGACGGCAATCTGGTCGATGCCGGTCTCGCAGATGGGCACCACCATGTCCTCGGTGACGCCGCCCGAGGCCTCCTTGAAGGCCTTGTCACCGATGATGTCCACGGCCTGGCGCAGCATGTCGACCTCCATGTTGTCGAGCACCATGGCATCGACCCCGGCGTCCAGGGCCTCGCGCACCTGGTCCAGGGTCTCGCACTCACACTCCAGGCGCAATGTGTGCGGACCCCTGGCGCGCACCAGCTCGATGGCCTCGGTGAGCCCACCCGCCATCTTGATGTGGTTGTCCTTGATGAGGATGGCGTTCGACAGGCTGTACCAGGCGGACCGCGCGCCGCCCTTGCGCACCGCGTACTTCTGCAGCAGGCGGATGGGGGGAATGCCCTTGCGCGCGTCGGCGATGGTCACGCCGAAGGGCTCGGCAAGTTCGACGAAGCGCCGCGTCTTGGTGGCGATGCCCGACAGATGCTGCAGGTAATCGAGGGCCAGGCGCTCGCCCGCCGACAGCACCTTGGTCGACGCGGTGATGACCATCAGCACTTGGCCGGGCTCGCATTCGTCGCCGTCCTCGGCCAGCACCTCGATCTCGCAGTCCGGCTCCAGCATTTCCCAGTACATCTTGGCCAACGGCAGCCCGCAGACCACGCCCTCCTTCTTGATGTAGGTCTTGCCGGTGGCGATCTGGTTGGGCTTGGCAAGGAACGCCCCGGTGTGATCGCCGTGGCCAAGCTCCTCGCGAATGCCCCATTCGATGATGGGCCTGATGACGCTCGGGATCAGATCGAGACTCATGTCTTCCATGCCGCGTACTCCTTTATTCCCGAATTTCCTGTGTGCCTTGGTCACACTGTGTGGCCGCGATGGCGGGCGCGCACCCTCCCGAGGGCACCGTAACAATTTGCCACCACAATTAACCTGCCAAATTCAACGGCTCTAAGCTATTTAATCTATTAAACAGATATATCATCTACGTATTTGACATGTCAATCATCTCTCTCTAGAGTTTGAACCAATCGGTCGGTGACCTGCCCCCCTTAACCGGGTCCACATGCTTAGTGAGAGAAACCGTGCATCTGGATTCACGGGAGATGGGGATAGCAGATGTCCAGGAAGCGTTTTTCGGTGAAAAAATCATCGCTCACCTGCCGCGGGCGGAGGTCCGTCTGGCCCAGGGCTGTAACCCCCACGTAGTGGAGGCCGGATCGGACCTTCCCGGCAATACCCGGTCTAACTTGAAAAGTGGTATCGTTCGTGGGCGCAGGTCACTGTTTATGAGAACGCTTTGATGAAAAAGACGACAGATGGCTAAAGTTATCACCGGTAGATTCGGCGAGCCTAATCATCGCAGAGAACGAGAGACTCTGTCGGAAATCGCCCTTCTTCGACTTCGCAGAGCTATCGTTACCCATGAGCTTCTTCCCGGCGAAAAGATATCGGAAGCATCTCTTGTCGAGCAGTTTGGATTGACTAAGTCGGCGGTTCGCGCGGCGCTTACTCGTCTTTCGGAGGATGGTTTGATCTTGAAGCCATCGCCAAAGACCCAAATTGTCGCACCGCTGACAATGGACGAAATTCGCTCCGTGTTCCATTTGCGGTTTCTTCTTGAACCGGATATCGCGCGGAGGGCCGCCGGCAAGGTCGACCCTCAAGCCCTGCGTCAGCTTGACGCGGCATGTAGAGCCGACTACGTCGTTGGCGACAAGATGGGTGAATTTGCGTTGTTAGAGGCCAACAGGAATTTCCATTGTGCCATAGCTTGGGCGTGTGGAGATGGAAGGCACGCTCGATGGGTTGAGCAACTTCACAACGCAATGATCCGAATACTATGGGTAAGCTTGCAGCTAGAAAATCGGCCGGACGTCTGGCGCCACACTCACGAAGATATCTTGAACGACCTCATCGACGGAAATGGCGACGCGGCCGCTGAATGCTGTGTTTCGCACATAAAGGAAGCACAGCGCGTAGTTTATGAGGTGTTGACTTCGTCACCTTTGTTTCAAAACCTGATGATATTGCCTCCAAACGAGTAGATTGACCCGCCCCCCATAACCGCATCCACATGCTTGGTTGTCCGAAACGATACGTGCTCGGGGCTGGGGCTCGTGCGGGTGGCGGAACAGCGTCCTCGACTTGAGGCAATTCGGCGGCGGGCAACCGCCATTTTTCACCGCTTCACCGGGGGTCACCGGGGGGCCACGTCGAGCCGCGCCACGGCGTCCTCGAGCGCTTTTTCGGGCGCCGGATAGCGCGCCATGACCAGGGGGTCGTGACCGGGGATGATGTGGCCGGGCGTCTCGGCGAGCCCCCTCAACCTCTCGAAGCCGGAGATCATGTCGCCGACGTTGTAGACGATGGGAAAGGGCGAGACGGTTTCCATGTTCTCGTAGAAATGGCTGGCGTCGGAAGCTAGCACCACCCAGCCGCGCTTGGTGCGCACGCGCACGCATTGCAGGCCCAAGGTGTGGCCGCCGATGTGGTGCACGGTGACGCCGGGGGCAATTTCGCCGTCGCCGTCGTGGAATTGGACGCGCCCCGAATAGACGCAGCGCACCATGTCGACCACGTCGTCCACGGTGTAGGCGTGGCGCAGCGGCTCATGGCACATCTGCCGCCCCGTGGTGTAGGACATCTCCAGGTCCTGCACGTGGAAGCGCGACCGGGGAAAGGCGCCAAGCGTCCCGGCGTGGTCGTAATGGAGGTGGGTGATGATGACGTCTTCGACGGCGCCCGCCTCGATGCCCAGCATCTCCAGTCCCTCGCCCGGCAGGCGGATCAGCTGACGCCCGCGGTTCCGGGCTTCCTCGTGGCCGAAGCCGGTATCGACGACGATGGTGCGGCTTTCGTTGACGATGGCCCACACGTAGTAGTCGATGGGCATCGTCCCGTCATGGGGATCGACGGCGGCGATGAAATTATCGCGCCGCGGGCGCGTTTCCAGGTGGGCGTAACGGACGGCGAAAAGCTCGTAGGTTTCGGCGTCGCTCATGGTCGTTTCCTCCGCATTGGCGGTCGCCCCCCGCTTCGTCGAGTATCGTTTGTCCGATCAGACCCCGGAGCAAGGGCTGGCGAGAAGCGTTGTGAAGAGGTGGCGGGAGGATCATATTCGTAATTGCCGCGGCTGTGATAGTGGCCCGCCGCATTTGGCGGACCCATGGGGGCATCGATTGAGGAACAGGCGATGAGCATGGCCGCCGGTCAGTTGCTGGCGTATCTGAAAGTCGCCGTCCTGGCCTTCGCCCTGATGGCCGTGGTGTGGGGTATCGTCAAGTTCATTGAGTCCAGAGGGCGGGCCGAGATCGACGACAGGGACGAACCGGATTCCGAGTGACCCGCCAACCTCTCGATCGAACGCCAAGATGAGCCCCCCTCACCCCGCGAACCGCGGCTCGGGCAGGCCGGTGACGCCGAGGCCGTGGATGGCGTGCAGGCCGCCGGGGCGGGGCGCCGGGTCGGCAGGGCGCAGCGGCTCGGTCAACGACGTGACGTAGAGAACGTCGAGGCCGGCGCCGCCGAACATGACGCTGGTCGGGTGGTCGACGGGCACGTCGATGGTGCGCTCGAGGCTGCCGTCGGGGGCGAATCGCCCGATCCGCCCGCCGAGCACGAAGGCGCACCACAGGTACCCCTCGGCGTCGACGGTGGCGCCGTCCGGAGCCGTGTCGAACTTGTCGGTGTCGGCGAAGGGCCGCTTGTTGGCGAGGGCGCCGCCCGTCACGTCGTAGTCGTAGGCGGAGATGAGGCGCGTCGGCGTGTCGGTGAAGTAAAACGTGGCGCCGTCGGGGCTCCAGCACGGGCCGTTGGAACAGATGATTCCGCTTTCCAGCACGTCCACGCTCAAATCCCGGTTAAGCCGGTAGAGCTTGGCGTCGGGGGCGCTCAGGTCCTCGACGATGGTGCCGGCCAGGAGGCGTCCCTGGCGGTCCACCTTGGCGTCGTTGAAGCGGATGCCGGGAGCCTCGACCAGCCCGGCGGCCAGGGGCTCACAGGCACCGCTTGCGAAGTCAAAGGCGTAAAATCCGTCCTCGAGGGCGAGGACGGCGCCGCCCCGCTGGCGCAGGGCGAGGGCGCCGATGTCGGAGGGCGTCGGCCAGCTTCGCACGGCGCCGCTGGCCGGATCGAGGCGGTGGATGGCGCGCCCCTTGATGTCGACCCAATAGAGGACGCCGGCGGCCGCGTCCCACAGCGGCCCCTCGCCGAGTTCGTCGTCGGCGACGCCGATGCGTTCGATCTCGATGCCCATGGCCCGTGCCCCCTGCCCCGCTTGGCCCTCAAGCGGTGAGGCCGCCGTCGACCACCATCTCGGCGCCGGTGATGAAGGCGGACTCGTCGGAGGCCAGGTAGAGAACCATGGCGGCCACGTCGTCGACGTGGCCGAGGCGGCCGAGGGGGATCTGGCGCTTCAGGGTCTCCTCGGTGCGTTCCGGATCGCGGCTGGCGTCGATGAAGGCGCGCACCATCGGCGTGTCGACGAAGGAGGGATGCACCGAGTTGCAGCGGATGGCGTACTTCTGACGCGCGCAATGCAGGGCCACCGACTTGGTGAGCAGCCTGACGCCCCCCTTGGAGGCGTTGTAGGCGGCCAGGTTGTAGCCGCCGATCAGGCCCGAGACCGAGGACATGTTGATGATAGAGCCGCCGCCGCTCTCCTTCATGGCCATGACCCCGTGCTTGCAGCCCAGGAAGACGCCGTCCAGGTTGACCGCCATCACGTCGCGCCATTCCTCGAAAGTCGTCTCCTCGACGTCCTTGAGGATGGCGATGCCGGCGCAGTTGACGAGCACGTCGAGGCGCCCCATACGCCTGACGGCGGCCGCCATGACGGCGATCCAGTCGTCTTCGCTTCGCACGTCGTGGCCGAGGAAATGGGTGTCGCCACCGATGTCCCTGGCCACGGCGCCGCCCGCCGCCTCGTCGAGGTCGGTGATCATCACCCGGGCGCCCTCGGCGGCGAGCCGCCGCGCCACCGCCAAGCCGAGACCCGAGGCGCCGCCGGTGACCAGCGCCACCTTGCCGGCCACCCGGCTCATGGGCCCTGGCCCGTCGCCGCCCCGCCGAGGGCCACGAAGCGTTCCAGGTGGTGGCCGGCGTCGCCGAAGAGCGCGCCGATCATCGTCAGGCGCTTGAAATAGTGGCCGACGTCGAGCTCGTCGGTCATGCCCATGGCACCGTGCAGCTGCACGGCCTGCTGGCCGACCAGTTTCCCGGCCTCGCCGATCCGCACCTTGAGGGCCGAGGCGGCACGCCCCCGCGCCCTGGCGCCGCCGTCCGCCGGCGAGGCCGCCGCCCGGTAGGTGAGGGCGCGCGACAGCTCGCACGCCATGAACATGTCGACGACACGGTGCTGCAGGACCTGGAAGTCGCCGATGGGAACGCCGAACTGTTGACGCGTCTTCAGGTATTCCCGCGTCGCCGCGATGAGCGCCTCCATGGCCCCCACCGCCTCTGCCGCGACGGCGACGATGGCATCGTCGACGACGCGCTCGACGAGGGGCAGGCCGCCGCCGACGCCGCCCAGCACGTCGCCACTGCCCACCCGCACCCCGGCCAGGCCGACCTCGGCGGCGCGTCTTCCGTCCTGGGTGGCGTAGGGACGCAGCACCACGCCGTCGGCTTGGCGGTCGACCAGGAACAGCGTGATGCCGTCCGGCTGGCGCGCCGCGCCCGAGGTGCGCGCCGAGACGACGATCCTGTCGGCGGCGGCGGCGTTGAGGACGACGCATTTATGGCCGTCGAGCACGTAGCCGCCGTCGCCGCTCGTGGTCTCTTTCGCCGTCGTCTCGACATCGGCGAGGTTGAAGCGCGACTGGGGCTCGCCATGGGCAAGGGCCAGCATGAGCCGGCCCTCGGCGAGCGGCGGCAGGAGGGCGTTTTTTTGCGCCTCGGCACCGGCCAGCGCCACCAGACCGCCGCCCAGCACCACGGACGGCACGTAGGGCTCGACCACCAGGCCGCGGCCGAAGGCCTCCATGAGCACGGCGACGTCGAGGAGCGAGCCGCCGAGGCCCCCATGCGCCTCGGGCAAGGCCACGGCGAGCCAGCCGAGTTCGGCGAAGCGGGCCCAGTTCTCGCGGCCGAACCCGAGTTCGCCGGCGGCCAGCTCCCGGCGCGCCGCGAAGGTGTAATCGCGCTCGATGAAGCGCTCGGCGCTTTCCTTGAGCATCTTCTGCTCGTCGGTCAGGGAGAAATCCATCAAAACCCCAGGACCATCTTGGCGATGATGTTCTTCTGGATCTCGTTGGAGCCGCTGTAGATCGAGGCCTTGCGCCAGTTGAAGTAATGGGGCGCCAGGGGGGCGGCGTAGTCGGGGCCCACCGGCTCCTCGTTCCAACCGTCTTCCAGGGCCTCGGGGACATAGGGGTGGGCGAACTCGCCGATGGCCTCGACCAGAAGCCCGGTGATGGCCTGTTGCAGCTCGGTCCCCTTGATCTTGAGCAGGGACGCCTCGGGACCCGGCGGGCGCCCGGCGCTTTCTTCCGAGAGCACCTTGAGGACCACGGATTCGAGTGCCAGCATGTCGATCTCGGCCATGGCGACCTTCTCGGCGAAGCGCCGGTTCTCGATCAGCGGCGCACCACCGGACAGCTCGCGGGCGGCGATCTCCTTGACCTTCATGAGCTGCTTCTTGGAGCGCCCGACGGCGGCGATGCCCGTGCGCTCATGGCCGAGCAGGAACTTGGCGTAGGTCCAGCCCTTGCCCTCCTCGCCGATGCGGTTGGCCTGGGGCACCCGCACGTCGTCGAGAAAGACCTCGTTGATCTCGTCCGAGCCGCCGTCGATGGTGGTGATGGGACGTACCGTGACGCCCGCGCTTTTCATGTCGATGAGCAGGAAGGAGATGCCGTTCTGCTTCTTGTCCTCGTCCGACGTGCGCACCAGGCAGAACATCATGTCGGCGTATTGGGCCATGGTCGTCCACGTCTTGGCGCCGTTGACCACGTAGTCGTCGCCGTCGGCCGCAGCGCGGGTCTTCAGCGAGGCGAGGTCGGAGCCGGCGCCGGGCTCGGAATAGCCCTGGCACCACCAGTCGTCGGTGGCCAGAATGCGCGGCAGGTATTTCTTTTTCTGTTGGTCGGTGCCGAAGGCCATAATGACCGGCGCCACCATGCCCAGCCCGAAGGGAATGATGCCCGGCGTCGAGCCCATGGCGAGCTCTTCCTCGAAGATGTACTTCCGGATCGGCGTCCAGCCGGTGCCGCCGAATTCCTCGGGCCACCCCGGCGCGATCCAGCCCCTTGCGTGCAGGATCTTCTGCCAGACGACGTAGTCCTGCCTGTCGAGGCGCCGCCCCGTCTCCACCTTGCGCTTGATGTCGGCGGGCAGGTTTTCGGCGATGAAGGCGCGGACCTCCTGGCGGAAGGCCTCGTCCGGTTCGCTCAGTCCAAGTTCCATGGCTTTCAACACTCAGTGCGGCTGCGCTATCATCGGCGCGGTCCGAAAATCGAAGCTGGCCCATAATCGAAGCTGGCCCCATGAATTACAACAAGCTCTTCGATCTTACCGGCAAGGTGGCGGTGATCACCGGCTCCACCAAGGGCATCGGCAAGGCGATCGCCGAGGCCATGGTGGCGGCCGGCGCCCGGGTGGTGATCTCCAGCCGCAAGGAGGACGCCTGCCGGCGCGTCGCCGCCGAGATCACGCAAGCCGGCGGCGAGGCCGCGGCGCTGCCTTGCAACGTCTCCCACAAGGACCAGTTACAAGGCCTGGTGGACGGCGCCATCGGGCACTGGGGGCGCATCGACGTGCTGGTCTGCAACGCCGCCGTCAATCCCTACTTCGGGCCGATGGCGGAGATCCCCGACGAGGCCTACGACAAGACCATGGAGACCAACGTCAAGAGCGTGCTGTGGCTGTGCAACATGGCGATCCCGGCCATGGCCGGACGCGGCGACGGCTCGGTCATCGTGGTTTCCTCCATCGCCGGCCTGAAGGGCCACGGCAAGCTCGGCATCTATGGGCTTTCCAAGGCCGCCAACCTCCAGCTCGTGCGCAACCTGGCCGTCGAGTGGGGGCGCCACAACGTGCGCGTCAACTGCCTGGCGCCCGGGTTGGTGCGCACCGACATGGCGCGCGCCCTGTGGGAGGACGCGGACGCCCACGCCCAGGCCGTCGAGGCCTATCCCCTGGGCCGCCTCGGCGAGCCTGGGGACATCGCCGGCGCCGCCGTGTTCCTGGCCTCCGACGCTGGGCGCTTCGTCACCGGCCACACCCTGGTGGTCGACGGCGGCGCCACCATCATGAGCGGGCGCTATACGTGAAGACAAGCGGCGCGGCCCCCGACGGTGCCGGCTTCGCGCCCCGAAGCGGACTCCGGGCGGTCCATGCCGCCTGGGGCGTAGCCTAAGCGAATATTGGGCGAATTATGATTCCGGCGGGGAACATTCCCGAGCCAGCAGAACGGCGTCCCCGTCCTGGTAATGCAAGGCCGGGTGTGGGACCACGGCGCGCCGGTCGAGTTCCCGGAAACCAAGCTTCCGATACAACCTCATGGCTCCGACGTTGCGCTCGAAACAAATGAGGCTGATGCGCCGAAGGGAGAGGCCCCTGGCTCGCCCGTTCACCGCCTCCATCAAGGCCGCCCCGATTCCCGCGTTGCGGTACTGCTCGACGACTGCCATGCCGGACAAGTAGAGGCTGCCGTAATCCTCCAGCTCGCCGTAGGGTTTCAGCACCGGATCGCTTTCCGGTTCGGCGTCCGGGTCCTCCTCCATGCCGAAACTGTGGGCCATCCCGACGGTGTCGCCTTCCCGCTCCGCAATCAGACAATTTTCATAGGAGAAGGCTATGCCTTGGCGGGCATAGCGACGAGCCCCCGCCTCGATGACCGTCTCGCCGGGCCCGGCAACCCTGCTCCAGATGTATTCGGCCAAGCCGTCGGACGAGATGAGAAAAAGGCCGGCGATTTCCGCACTGTCTTCCTTTACGGCTTGGCGGATATGGATCATGACGCCCCTTGCCTTACTCGGATCATTGGCAAGAGTTTAGCGTAGAATGTGCCGATCCCGTTGCTTCTGATTTCAGGGGTGAAGCGGACATTGGCGAAATGCACTTTAGCGACCTGCCCGATTTTCCAGGATCACTTCATAATATTCGCTGTCGCCAATAACCAAATTTGGGAAATGTTTCTCCAATTCCTTGATTGCGGCGTCGATTGAGCGTCCTTCCGGTAAACCAACTTCCACAACTTCAACGGATAATTCTTCCAAAACGATCAAATCTCCAACGACATATCCCAGTTCACTTGCCACACTTTCAAAGTTTGCAGGGGGGTCGATAACGACAATCACCAAACGGTCAACTGCTGAATTTCCAAGATCAGTCGCCGCCAGGTCAACATTTGTCATTATCGGCAGTACCGACAATCCAATGATCAATGCAGTAAATAAGCGTTTCATCCGACCGGGGTCGGCGACCCTTCGAAGTTCGTTGAGAATGGCAAAGAGGGCCAGCCCACCCGTGGCAAGCCCCAGCATCCCGAATAGAAACGCCGTTGTGGAAAGTACAGTTGTAATTAGCCACCGGCGTTTGTTATTTCGATTATTCTCAGAAGTGGAGTTTATTTGTTCTTCCGACTTTAACTTAAGCCAATGGGCTGCCGCTTCCGTTTCCGAAGGTTTTCCGTTCTTTCCCAACCGACCTACATCAATGGCAGCCCGGACGCTGGGCACGCCTAGCCTCTCGAATTCAACGTACAGACGCTTGACCCGCTCATTATTCGATTCCATCGGCACTGGCTCTTCCCCCGATCCGCAGACCCAAACCGCGATGTCGAGACGAATCTTAGGGCAACGCCATTGCCGCTTTGTGAGCGCCGTGTGAATGAGGTGTGAATGCGAAATCACTGGCAAGGCCGGCGGCAACGAGGCGCCGCGGCGCCCGGATTGCCCGTTTGAACGGCCTTTTTTAAGTCAAATTAGTATAATTCGTAGAATCGCTGTTTTTGACTAAGATCAAAGAAAACCCCTCCACGATGCCGCAATAGTTCCCGCCGTCCGCTTGGCGCCTGGCGGGCAATCGAGTTTTGTTGTCTGCCGGTGGGGTGGGAGACAAAGTTATTTAACTTGCAAAGAATCCTGGGGATCCGATGAATAAGCCTGATTCCGCGCGGCCCGGCGAAAAGCTGACCAATCGGCCGCGGCCCATGACCGGCAACGAAGCCATTGCCCGTGGCGCCTGGGAAGCCGGCGTCAAGGTGACGACGGCCTATCCGGGCACGCCGAGCACCGAAATTCTCGAGAACATGGCCACCTATGCCCCCGAGGACGTGGTGGCCCATTGGTCGACCAACGAGAAAGTATCCGTCGATACGGCGATCGGCGCCTCGCTGTCGGGTGTGCGGGCGATGGCGTCCATGAAGCATGTCGGCCTGAACGTGGCCGCCGATTCGGTCATGTCCGTCACCTACATCGGCGTCCACGCCGGTTTGGTGATCGTGGTTTGCGACGACCCGGGGCTCCATAGTTCGCAAAACGAGCAGGACACCCGCGTCTTCGCCAGACTCGCCAACATTCCCGTCCTGGAGCCGGCGGACGCTCAGGAAGCACTCGACTTCACCCGCCTCGCCTTCGATCTCAGTGAAACTTTCGATACGCCGGTCATCGTCCGCGCCACCACCCGGCTATCCCACACGCGAAGCTCGGTGTTCATGGGGACAAGGAAGGAAGCGGAAGCCAAGGGCTGGGTCGACGATTCCAAGAAAACCGTGATGATCCCGGGTCACGCGCGCATGCGCCATCCCCTGGTGCTCGAACGGGTCGAAAAACTTGAGGATTATTTCTCGGGGTCGCCCCTCAACCGCTGGGACAAGGGCGACAGCGGCTTTGGCATTATTACCCACGGCGCCTGCTATCCCTACGTCAAGGAGGTCGTGCCGGAGGCCAGCATCCTGAAACTCGCCGCCTCTTATCCCCTGCCTGAAAAGCTGATCCGCGAATTTGCCGCGACCGTCGAGCGGGTCATCGTGGTCGAGGAATTGGAACCGGTCCTGGAGGTGGAAATCCGTGCCCTCGGCATCGAAGCCGAAGGCAAGGCCTTTTTCCCGAGGGTCGGCGAATTGCCGCCGGAGCTTGTCCGTGAAGGGCTCGCCAAGGCGGGCCTGATCGACGCCCCGCCAGCGGCCTATGACTGGGAAGTCGAGCCCATCGTGCGCCCGCCCGTTCTATGCGCGGGATGCCCGCACACGACCAGCTATATGGCGCTGCGCGCCATCGATGCGCTGGTGCCGGGCGATATCGGCTGTTACACCCTGGCCGCGGTCGAACCGCTCAAATCGATCGACGTCACGGTTTGCATGGGGGCCAGCATCGGCAACGCCATCGGCATGGCCAAGGCCAAGGCCACCGGGCGGCCCATCGTCGCTACCATCGGCGATTCAACCTTCCTTCATTCTGGGATTCCGCCCCTCATCGACGCCGTCTACAACAACGCCGACATCACGGTCATGATCCTCGACAACAAGATCACGGCCATGACCGGCGGCCAGAACCATCCGGGCACGGGCAAGACGCTCCGGGGCGAAGAGACTCACGCGGTCGAATACGAGGAACTGTGCCGTTCAATAGGCGTGAAATGGGTCAAAACGGTCGATTCCTATGACACCGGAGAGCTCTTCCAGGCGCTCCGGGAAGCAACCGAATTCAGGGGCGTTTCGGTTTTGATTTCAAACCGGCCCTGTGTCCTCGACCCGGTAAAAATCAAAGGGCCGACACTGGTCGTAAAAGCCGCCACCTGCACCGCCTGCCAGGCCTGCATGAATCTGGGCTGCCCGGCCATCACCTGGATCGACGAACTGTTCGAAGACAAACACAAGGTGGAAATCAATCCGGTCTCGTGCATCGGCTGCACTCTGTGCGCTCAGATTTGTCCCACCGATTGCATCCAACCCCTGGCCCAACCGGCACCATCGTGAGTATCAGCCAATGAACAGGCAATTGGTTCAAGACGTCAAAGCCGAAAAAGGCGCTACCTCCCGGAAAGCGGCAACGACCAGGAACGTACTGATCGTCGGCGTCGGCGGCCAGGGCGTCATCATGATTTCCAAGGTGCTGGCGCTGTTGTGTCAATCCCAGGGCTATCAAGTTAAACAAAGCGAGGTCCACGGCATGGCCAAGCGGGGCGGTGGCGTGTTCTGCCACGTCCGTTTCGGCGAAGAGGTCTGGTCCCCAACCATCCCCATGGGCGAAGCCGACATGCTCATCGCCCTCGAATGGGCCGAAGGGTTGCGCTGGCTGCCGTTCCTGAAACCGGAAACCGGCATTTTCATCGCCGACACGCAACGCATCGTACCGCCCTTCGCGTGTCGCAACCGCGCGGTGGGCGCACAAACCGCCTACGCCAAGGAGACCCCGGCGGAAATCTTGGAAAAAGTGTCCGACGGTTACGCCCTCGACGCCGGCGGGTTCGCCAGTGAACTGGGCGATGCCCGCGCCGCCAACACCATCCTTTTGGGCGCCTTGTCGGCGAGCCTGGATTTCGCCGACGAGGACTGGCTGAAGATCATCGCCAAGTTCGTCCCCAGAGGGTCCGAGAAAATCAATGAACGGGCCTTCGGGAAAGGCCGCGACTGGATCGAGGAAGCCCGCAACAACCCCGGTGAAATGCTGCCCGATGCGCCGCCACCGGGGATGCCGGCAATGCCGGCCGGGGATGTCGAAATCAACCTCGAAATTATCGATGCCTGGTGCAAGAGCTGCAATATCTGCGTGCGGCTGTGTCCGGAACGCTGCCTGGAACTCAACGAACTACAGATCGTCCGCTTGAAGGGCCCGGACGCCTGCACCGGTTGCCGGCTTTGCGAATGGCTTTGTCCCGACTTCGCCATCACCGTCAACCGGGTGCGCCTGAAGGACAACAAAACAGACAAAAGGGAAGCCGCCTGAATGCCTGGAAATTTCGAACATCTGCACGGTAATCACGCCTGTGCCCTGGCCGCGGTGGCCGCCGGGTGTCGTTTTTTCGCCGGCTACCCTATCACCCCTTCATCCGAAATTGCCGAACGCATGTCGAAGGAACTGCCCAAAGTCGACGGCACGTTCATTCAGATGGAAGATGAAATAGGCTCGCTGGCCGCCGTTATCGGCGCCTCCTTAGGCGGGATCAAAGCCATGACCGCCACCAGCGGCCCCGGATTTTCCCTCAAACAAGAAAATCTCGGTTACGCGTCGTTAGCCGAGGTGCCCTGCGTTATCGTCAACGTCTCGCGGGGCGGCCCGTCGACCGGCATGCCGACACGCCCGGCACAATCGGACATTATGCAGTCCCGCTGGGGCAGCCACGGCGATCATCCGGTGATCGTGATTACGCCGGATTCGGTGGCTGAGATCTACAGCGAAACCATACGAGCCTTCGATCTGTCGGAAAAACTTCGGGTTCCGGTTGTCCTTATGTTCGATCAGGTGATCGGCCATCTGCAGGAAACCGTCGAGGTGTCGGATGCCAGGAAACTAAAAACCATTGAGCGCAAATGGGCGACAGGCGACAAGGACGGTTTCCAGCCTTACGCCGCGACCAAGGACGCCGTGCCGCCGATGGCCCGCCCGGGCGACGGCAGGAGGGCGCACACGACCGGCCTCACCCACACCGAGAACGGCTTTCCCACCCAGGATACGGAAGTCGTCGCCCGCAATATGAACCGGCTCTTGAGCAAGCTCGAAACCAACAAAAAAGAGATCGAGAAATACGAATGCGTCGAGACCGGTGACGCCGAATATCTGATCGTCACCATCGGCATCAGCGCCAGAGCGGCCCGTCGAGCCGTGAAAACCCTGCGCCGAAAGGGCGTCAAGGCGGGCCTGTTCCGGCCCATCACTCTTTGGCCTTTTCCGGAGGAAGCTTTCCGCGAAGCCGCCGCCGGGGCCAAAGCCGTGCTGGTGCCGGAAATGAACGCCGGCCAGCTCGTCCTGGAAATCGAACGGCTCAGTTCCGATGCCTGCCACGTAGCGGGGCTCAACAAGATTGACGGTGAGCCAATCGTGCCGGAGGAAATCATCGCCAAACTCGAGGAATTCTCAAGATAATGAGCAACCTGGCCCCGGATATTTCCGCCCACGAGGTGACCCCACCCGGAGATTTTGAGATCAAGGATTATCTCCGGCTCGACCTCATGCCCCATTTCATGTGTCCGGGCTGTGGCCACGGCATCGCGCTTAGGGCGCTGTTGTGGGCGATCCACGAGTTGGGCATCGAAAAAGACAACCTCGCCATCGTCTCCGGTATCGGCTGTTCCGGCCGGCTCGGCGCCTATATCGACGCCAGCACCTTTCATTTCACCCACGGCCGGCCGCTGGCCATGGCGACGGGCCTCAAGCTGGCCCGTCCCGACCTCACCGTGATCGTCATATCCGGCGACGGCGATTGCCTGGCCATTGGCGGTAATCATCTGATCCATGCCTGCCGCCGCAATCTCGACATCACCTGTCTGATGCTCAATAACGAGGTTTACGGCATGACTGGTGGCCAGGTCTCGCCGACGACGTCGGAATCCATGTTGACCACTACCACCACGACCGGAAATATCGAACCAGCATTCGATGCCTGCAAGCTGGCCGAAGCCGCCGGTGCGGGACTGGTGGGCCGCGAAGTGACCCTCCAGGTGCCAACCTTGAAGAATTTGATCAGGGACGGCATCTCCCACCAAGGGTTTTCCTTCCTCGAGGTTATCTCCGACTGCACCGAAATATACGGACGCAAGAACAATCTCGGCGAAAGCCCGGAAATGATCCTCAAGCAGAAGAGCTATCTTAGGCCGGAATCCTTCGGCAACACCGGCGACCGGCCCTTCCGGCCCAATAAGCTGGAGACCGGCGTCCTGGCCCGCAACGGCCGGCCGGAATATGGCGTTGCCTACCGCGCCCACGCGGCTCGGGCTAAAACTCGTGGGGGAGGAAAATAATGAAATTGACCGAAATCCGTTTCGCCGGAAGCGGTGGCCAGGGCCTGATCCTTTGCGCCCGCATCCTATTCCGCGCCCTCAGCCTCGAGGGCAAGACGACGGCCCGCTCCCAAGGCTACGAGCCGACATCGCGGGGCGGCTTTTGTTTTTCCGACGTGGTGGCGGGTAACGGTGAGCTGGATTATCCGCTCGCCACCGGCCTCGATTTTCTACTGGCCATGGATCAGGTCGGTGTTGCGCCGTCTCAATCCCTGTTGAAGAAGGGCGCCCTGGTTGTCGCCGACCAACGGCTGACGCCGCAACCGCCGACCAGGAATACCGAACTTTACCAGACGCCGTTGACGGATCAGGCGGTAGCGCTTGGCAATATCCGCATCGCCAATATCATCGGCCTCGGCCTAATGTGCGGACTAGGCGGTATTTGCCGCAAGAAGTCGCTGGGCGAGGCCATCGAAGGCGAAACGCCGAAGAGCTTCCTGGACCTTAACCTCGAAGCCCTTGATGCAGGCTTCGCCGCCGTCGGTGAACTCGAAGCGGCCTGAATCTGATCATGACGGGCCTTGGTTTGGGGCGCGGTACATATTAGTTCCTCCTGCTTGCTAATGCGGCGAATACAATGTCCGCCCCGGCTCATTTTCGTTAATTTAAAAGCGCACTCGGAATGGTGAGCGGATGCCCATTCGTGCTACCGTTGTCGGGAACCGGGAGCAGCCATCTGAGGACTCCCGGTATAATTTTTTATCGTCACTGCAATGAAACATCGCAAGAATGACCATGTGGATCTTTCCTTTTCTTTAGAAGAGAGGGTGAAGAACTTACTCGTTCCGCCACGACCCTATATTCGCTACATCGCCTACAAAGAGAAAATGCGGGGTGAGAGGGAGCTTTCGCTGCTGCCCTATCTCGTCGAACGTCGTAAAATCAGCATCAATATCGGAGCCAACAAGGGGGCATACACTTACTTCTTGAGCAAACTGTTCAGGGAAGTGTTGGCCTTCGAGCCCAACCCAAGGATTTTTCCTATCTTGGGAAGGGCGGTTGCGGCCAATGTTACGGCTTACCCGGTGGCGCTCTCCGACCGTTCCGGGGTCGCGACCTTTCGAACCCCCAAAAGGAAGAAGGGATTATCGAACCAGCGCGGGACGTTGAGCGAAATCCTCACGGAGGAGCCTTATTCGGAAATTAAGGTGGAGACCCGGCGGCTTGACGATTACGGGCTTTCAATGAGGTGGTCCCACTTAGTTGGGCAGTTTGGCGGCGCTGTTAAAGGTGTATTCCGCCTGCTGATCATGCCGCCAAAATCCTGTTTATCACGTCCTGCTGTTGTTGAGCCTGTGGAGATGCGGGCAAGGCGCGAGCCTTGTC
>PVBE012861057.1_pt1 | contig 38399 bp, 35 predicted proteins | sample 1631181 | NCBI WGS metagenome assembly PVBE01 (sample SAMN08397723, study PRJNA350692) | Marine metagenome, whole genome shotgun sequencing project. | isolation source: water | place: Pacific Ocean | collected 2012-04
AGGCGCCTTTGGATCTCTCGATCTTGATCGTTCATTGGCACAGTCTCCTCTTGAGGTTTTTTTCAAGATAGACTGTCCTGCCAGGTATGCAATATCACATGTCGCAGGTTTACGGTAATTAGACATCCTCTAACCAGAGGGCGATAATATATTTTGACACTTAGAGTGTCACAATAACAATGAGTTGGCATCTGGCATGTCGAAACAGGAAACCTTGATCGATACGACCGACGGCAGACGATTACGGAGCCGGGACAGCAAACGCAGGATTGTTTCAGCGATGCTGGAACTGGTGCGTGAGGGGAATATTGCCCCCACTGCTGAAGAGGTCGCTCAAAGGGCAAATGTAGGTCTGCGGACCGTATTCAGGCGATTCAAGGATATGGAAAGCCTGTATGCGGAGATGTCCGTCGCCATTAGTGAGCAGGTTGCTCCAATCGTTAACAAGGCATTAGGTCACGAAGAGTGGTGGCGTAATTTTGCACAACTGGTGGAACGCAGATTGCGGGTGTACGAAGTTATCATGCCCTATCGCGTTGCCGCTGATATCCTAAAATTCAGATCTGATATTTTACAAACCCGCCATCTCGAGATTGTACGAGATGAACGTGAGAGGCTCATGTCAGTGCTGCCGCCCTTCCTGCTGGAAGACGGACCCCTCATAGAAGCGCTGCAGGCCGTTCTTAGCTTCGACATGTGGAATCAGCTTCGCAGTGATCAGGGTCTTTCTGCTCAGCAAGCTGCTGATGTGGTTAACAGAATTCTCTCGCGTCTTCTTCCGGAAACGTCACTTTCAGATTTTTGTTCACTTTGAACTTGCTGAAATGCTTCGCAATCGTGTAATAGTTGAGAAAATCCGATAGACTGCGCCCTTCTTCACCCAGGCTGGGTGGCAGAGTGGTTATGCCGCGGTCTGCAACACCGTTTACGCCGGTTCAATTCCGACCCCAGCCTCCAAATTTTCATACCGCCCGTTTTGCCCGTCTATCGTTCTACAATCCCAGCTTCGACGTCAGCCAGAACGGTATACGGGCAAGCAATAGAACTTTAATAGTTTCTTTATAAAGTGAAAGTTTAGTCTTACGTTCTTCGAAAACCATCGAATCCTGTGCCTGACAGAAGAATGGTCGCAGTGAAGTTAATAAAAATGGGGTCAGGCAGAGCAATTGGAAATGTGATGCCGGTAGTCCCGGCCTAGCTGCTGTGACCTCTGTCAATGCGCCGTAACTCAGGATAGATGATACCCAACAGGAAAGTGCTCAGCGCCAGCAGCAGCGCACTGATCATAATGGCCACATCAATGCCTATAAATTCCGCCACGGCACTGACCGGGATTATGCCAAGTGGCATCAAACCATGCGTCATCATCATAATGCTCATCACCCTGCCCCGAATTTCCGGCTTGATGGACATCTGCAAAATGCTCATGTTCATGGCGCCAAAGATTGCCCCAAACAATCCTGTCACTGCGCCAACCACCATCGCCACCCATATCTGATCCGTTAGGGAAAAAGCAATAATTGAAATGGCCCAGCAATAAGCGGTCCCAAACAGAAGTCGACCCTTGTTGCCGACATCCCCAAGGCGAGCGAGTAACAGAGAGCCGACTAGTGCACCAACGCCCATACCTGCCATCAGCATCCCAAGGTCATCCGGACCCCCTTCTATTACATCCTGGTTAAAGGCGGGCAGCAGAAAGGATGGTGCGAAACCAAACATAAGGGGTATAAAGCCCAATAGAAGAATACCAACGATCAGCTTTTCATCTCGCATATAGCGAAAACCTTCCTTTATATCCTCGAAGGGAGAACTCGCGTCTCGCTGTGCCGGTTTACCTCGGTAGTTGAGTGTCTAAACTGAAATTGCGGCCAGTGCGTAAAGTCCAGCGATGATATAAAACACCAAACCAACGCCGTGGCTTGATTCGGGCGCTACCCTGGCGGTGAAAGCGATCATTCCCCCTGCTAGCGCGGGACCAAGGATTCGTGAGAGGTTCAGGGTTGCGCTCTGTAGCGCCATGGCATTGACCAGTGTATCAGTACCGACAACTTCCGGCACCATGGAGCTTCTTGCAGGCCAACTGAAGGCCAGGACGGTTCCGTTGAATATTCCGAAGAATATAAAATGCCAGAAGGTTACATTCCCCGAGTAGATAATCTGAGCCAGAAATATGGTCGCAATCATGTTCAATATCTGGGAGTAGAGCATAATCGACTTTTTCTGCAGTCGATCCGCGATAACGCCCCCCGCCAAGGAAAATACAAAAAATGGCATCATGAAGGACAACATGACCCAGGTCAGCGCCAGAGCAGAGCTGGTCATGTCATAAATCAGCCAGCCACGTGCCACCGCTTGCATTTGCATTGCAAAGGAAGCCGCCAGGTTTGATAGCCAAAGTCGCCTGAAATCAGCAAATTGAAGAGAGACAAACATGCCAGGTTTGTAAAATGGAATCTCATCACCAGCCGTAGCTGGCTCGATTCTCTTTTTACGAATAGTGTTCAAAAATCTAATCCTGGTATGTATTCAAAAGAACTAAAGTTCAGAGACGTGGCTTCAACCATCGTCCCTTCCTTTTCCTGAACAATATGGTAGGTAGAACGACTGCCACCTACCCTGCTAGTATTTGCTTCCATCCAGGCACGCGAGTATAGCAAACGCCCAGGCTTTGCTCCTGCCCAACCAGTGAAATAAGCGGGAGCCTGAAGTGAGGCATTCCCATAGCTGGTGAACAGGACAGGGTGAAACTGGACATATATGGGGTCCAATTTGGAACGATGTAAATAAATGCCAACCAGTAAGGAGTTATAGAATGGGAGACAAAGGTTCGCTTCAGGAACTGAATGAGAAAAACGTCAAGATTGTCGAACAGGCGGTTGATGCCATCAATAGAGGGGACGGTGATGCATTACTCGCCCTCTTCTCTGACGACATTAAATTCTGGATGCCGGGTTCGACACCTGTTTCAAAGCGGGTCCGGGGAAAAGATGAATTCGTCGAAATATTTAACTCGGTTGCCGGGCAGCTAGAGGAAATGGTTGTGCTGAAGGTCACAAATATGATCCCGGCCGGTGACTGGGTTGTAATGGAGGCCCTTGGCGATTCGTTGACTAAGAATGGCGACCGTTATTGCAATACATATTGCCATTTATGGAAAATAATCAACGGAGAGATAACTGAATTTACCGAGTACAATGACACACAGCTGGTTATGGATGTCCTCTATAAGGGATCCGCGTGATAATAAGCCTACTCTGCTCTATTTTTTCGGGAGAGGTGAACTAGATAAGCAACTCCTCCGTAATAGGCTGAAAAAACGTGGCGGAATCAATCAGAGAGTTTGAGGTCAGCCCAGGGACGCCATAAACATGGGTTGCGACTTCATATCTGGATTTCACTTTTTCGAGCAGCATGTCAAAGTCTCCATCCCCCGACAATAAGATGATGGTGTCAAGGTTTTGAGCTGATTCAAGTACATCTATTGTAATTCCGACGTCCCAATCCCCTTTTGCTGATCCGTCTCTACGTTGTATGTAGGGTTTAAGCTTCACAGTAAAACCAATCGTCTTTAGTGCATTTTGGAATTTGAGCTGCTGATCATCACCTCGATGAATGGCGTAGGCATTGGCTTTAACAATATTGAATTCCTGGTCAAGGCGACTCCACAACTCGCGATAGTTGAACTTGCGCTGGTATACCTGTTGTGTCGTGTAGTAGATATTCTGAACGTCGACAAAAATGCCAGCATCCTTGTTACCGCTATTCACTTTGGTATCCCTATCTTGCGAGCTCTAAAGGACCTGCCCTTCAATTTTCCTTCTCTCAGGATGGCCAACCCCTTCTTGGCAGCCTCACGCTCCACGGCGACGCTAGCAGATTGTTCAAAGATATTGATTTTGCCCACCTGACTGCCGGCGATACCATTTTCTCCAGTAAGGGCGCCTAGAATATCACCGGGCCTGATTTTCTGTTTCCTTCCCCCGTCTATCTGCAAAGTCACCATGGGTGCCAATTGGGGGCGGTGAGCCGGCGATAGTTGCGGCAAAGGTAGTCGCTCCAGCACTTGACCGGTATAGCCCTCGATCAGCTCCAGCTTGTAAGCCTCACTTGCATGGTAGAGTGAGCAGGCAATCCCTGCAGCACCAGCACGCCCCGTGCGTCCAATACGGTGGGTATGCACCTCTGGGTCTCTTGTTAGGTGAAAGTTGACCACCAGGTCAAGCGAATCGATATCAAGCCCACGCGCAGCAACGTCAGTCGCGACCAGTACCGTCAGGCTTTTATTGGCAAATTGAACCAGGCGATAGTCACGATCTCTTTGCTCCAGATCACCGTGAATCGCAAGTGCCATAAACCCGCTTTCGCGAAGGGTCGCCGCAACTTCTTCAGTCAATAGTTTCGTATTGCAGAACACCAGGGAAGACACCGGCTGATGGTGTTGCAGCAACGCCAGCAGCGCCTCGGATCGGGCACCTTTTTCTGGGATCTCGTAGAGAATTTGTTGAATGCTGGTTGTGTCATGGTGCGAATCTACTTCGACACGCGTTGGCCTTCTCATAAGGCGTTTTGACAGGTGTTCTATGTCGCCGGGGAATGTGGCGCTGAACAGCAAGGTCTGGCGCCTGTCAGGCAGGTAGCCGTTGATCTTGTCAATGGCATCATGAAAGCCCATATCCAGCATGCGGTCGGCCTCATCAAGAATGAAGGTGGTCACGTGCTCCAGACTGAGGTTCTTTTTCCTGAGGTGCTCTTCAATTCGGCCTGGTGTACCCACTACTATGTGGGCGCCATGTTCCAGTGAACCTTTCTGCGGCCCGAAGGTAACACCGCCGCAGAGTGTCAACACCTTGATATTATGAACCCTGCGGGCAAGTGACCTTATTTCTTTAGCGACCTGGTCTGCGAGTTCTCGGGTTGGGCAAAGTACGATGGACTGCACACGAAACTGTTTGACGTTCAGCTTATTGAGCAACCCGAGGCCGAACGCTGCAGTTTTACCTGATCCGGTTTTTGCCTGACCGATGACATCTTTGCCTTCAATGATCAGGGGCAGGCTTTTCTCCTGGATTGGCGTCATAGCCTGATAATTCATGGATGTGAGGTTTTCCAGCAAGGCTGGGTGCAGTGCTAGGGTAGAAAATGGTGGTTGTTTCAAAACTGGGCCTTATTTCGCTGAGCCGCTATTCTGGCAGCTGTGCGATGGAAAGCCAGCAGGATTTAGTCTAATTCAAGCAGATACAAAAAATAGCTCGTCGCTTTTACCTGATTACTGGGTCCTTGGCGACGAGACTTAGTTCTATTGCGTTACCAGGTATCTATCTAAATGCCTGTTGTCTGAGTACTCTTGTCACGCCTCGTGTTGCGACGCAGTATCGATTCACGCATACGAGCGTGGCGTTCTCTGGTGATCGGATAATTCCATACGATGGCGGCGGCAGCAAAAAACAATATGGCGGGTGGTAGCGTAAATAGTATCCGCAAGCCCAGCATGTTTTCGTATGAATTCTCGCCACCAAGTTGTGGAACAAAGCCAATGAGGCCCAGGACATTCAGGGAAATCCAGCCGCCCACTGCCGCTGACATTTTTGCGGTAAAGGACCAGGCGGCGAAGAAAGAAGCGGCTCTATTATCGCCGCTTAGCATGGTGTCCAGGTCTATAACATCTGCCTTCATGGAATTGGGTAAGGCAGCAAAGGCACCTCCTGCAAAGCCAGACAAGACAGTTATCGGAATCATCCACCAAAAATCACCAAAACCGTGGAATATATAGAGTGGGTGGGCACAGCCAATCAGAATGAAGCTGGCTGAGTAGGCCCGATGCTTGCCAATGTAATTTGAGAGGCGAACCCAGAATGGTACACCTATCAAATTGGACGTGTAGAAAAACGCCAGCATGACAACCGTCATTGTTGGTGCGCCCAGCACATAGCCGACAAAGAATGAGTACAGTGGTGTCGTGATGTTGAAGGCAGTAGAGCCGACCATAAATGCCATAATAAGACGCTTGAACGGCCCGTTCTTCCACATCAGCTTCAGGCCCTTCCAAATAGGTGTTTCGGAATCAATATAGTCCGTGGTTTCCGGTACCTGCGTAATGGTCAGGAGTACGCCTAGGGGTAACGTGATGAGCATCATGATGCCAAGGATCGTCATAACTGCCTTGTCACCGCCATAATCAAAAAAGACCAGAAATATGATGGGTACACCCTGGGCCGCGATATTTCCGAATATGCCAATAGCGGATCGCCATCCAGTGATTCGAGAGCGCTCACTGTAGTCGGGAGAGAGTTCAGCGGCCCAGGAATAGTAAGGAATAAGTATCATGGTAAGCGCCAGATACAATCCCATAATGCAGATGAACAAATAGCCGGCTCCTGCATCGTCAGGCGGCAGAAATAGGAAGTAGAAACAAACAACCATGATTGGCGTTCCTGCGACGATCCAGGGGCGGCGCCTGCCCCATGGAGTACGTGTTCGGTCTGACCAATAACCGACCAGGGGGTCCGTAAATACATCCATGACCCGGGCGAACAGGAACATGTTACCGACGAGAATCAAGCTGATGCCCAGCTCTGCCGTATAGTACTTGGGGACAAAAATCAGCACCGGCGTTAAGCAGAAATGCAAGGGCATATCCGTAATGCCATAGCAAAACAGCTTGAATTTGCTCAGTCGGGTTGGCGCTTGGGTCATGTCTCAGTTTACCGCTTTATAGCAGCGGTTGTGTTACAGATATCAGGGTGAAATGCCGCCGGAGTAGACAATTTTAAAATATCGTAAAACAGACGCAATCTTGTCGAATTAGCGAACAGCAGTCCTACTCTACTATAAGCCCTGAGTAATGCCTATACTTTACTCTACAGAGGTGAGGGATAAAAACGTATATCCATGAAGACTAGAGACAAAGAACTAGGAATGGGCCGACCCATAAAGCGCCGTGACTTCCTGAACGGAGTTGCGGTAGCGTCATTAAGCTCAATGATACCTGGGCAGGAGCACTTCGGAGCCGACGGCCTTGATGCAAATATGGCTGGTAAAGGAGGCGTCTATCCGCCACTACGCACGGGGATGCGTGGAAGCCATGCGGGGTCATTTGAGGTCGCTCATCAACTGGGCCGGGAAGCTAGAACTGACTGGGGACCAGTACAGGAAGACGGCTCAGAAGATTATGACCTCGTCGTCGTGGGTGCGGGAATCAGCGGGCTGGCGGCGGCACATTTCTATCGCAAGGGGCATCCAGAGGCACGTATCCTCATCCTGGACAACCACGACGATTTTGGTGGCCACGCCAAACGTAACGAATTTCAGTTGGGTGATCGCATATTCCTGGGCCATGGAGGAAGTCAGAGTCTTCAGGAACCCGGTGGTTATAGCAAGGAGTCAATCAACCTATTGAGGGATCTTGGTATCGATACACAGCGCCTTGGGGAGTACTTCGATCAGCAGTTCTACCACAGGCATGGACTATCGGATGGCGTGTTCTTTGACCGTTCATCCTACGGTGTGGATCGTGTTGTCCCTTACCCGGTCTCCGACTATTCCGCCTTCCTTCCCCTGCTAAAGAGCCAATTGTCCGCACAAGCAGCTGTGGCACAGATGCCACTGGGAGCAAAAGCCAGGTTCGAGATGTTGCGTTTGCTTGAGTTTAACGAGGACCGGCTCACGGGGATTCCGGCTGCAGAGCAAAAGAAATATTTAAGACAAATCAGTTATCGAGACTTTCTCAGCAAGCATGCCGGTGTAACGGATCCTGAGGTTTTCAAACTCCTTCAGGGGTTGACCTCCGATGCGGGTGGCAGCATAGAAATCAATTCCGCGCTTGGCCTGATGGGCTACATGGGTCTACCGGGGCTCAGGGCCACCGCCCTCACCGACTACTCTGTACTGGATGAACCCTATATCTATCATTTCCCCGATGGCAATGCCTCAGTAGCACGTTTGCTGGTGCGAAAGCTGATTCCAGGGGTTGCCGCCGGCTCCAGCATGGAAGATATCGTTACAGCTCGCTTCGACTATGACCGGCTCGATGAGCCGAGTTCAAGCGTACGGCTGCGGTTGCAGAGTACCGCAGTTCGGGTCGAGAACGACGGGCCGCATCAATCCGCAAAAAGAGTGGGCATTACATACGTTCGAAACGGGCAGGCAAATCGAGTTTGGGGTCGTTCCTGCGTCCTGGCGGGCTACAACGCGATGATTCGCCACCTTTGTCCAAGCCTTCCGGAAGAACAGCGGAATGCCCTGGCAAAGGCGGATAAAACACCGATTATTTACACCAACGTGCTGCTGAATAACTGGCGTGCATGGAAGAAGCTGGGCATAGGTTGTGTTTCGGCGCCAGGGGCTTATCACAGCGTGGCCTTTCTCGATTTCCCCGTGAGCATCGGCGACTACAAGCACTCTCAAGGTCCAGATCAGCCGATCGTTGTTCACATGGAGCGATTTCCAAAGGGCGATGATCCCATGGCCCCAATGCGAGATCAGATACGTGCTGGCCGCCACGAGTTATTCTCAACTTCCTTTGAAAGTATTGAGCGAGAAATTCGGTCCCAGCTTTCCGGCATGTTATCCAGTGCTGGTTTTGATGCTGCTGAGGATATTGAAGCCATTACAGTGAATCGTTGGGGGCATGCTTATTCGAACTGGTACAGTGATTTTGATCATAAATTTGCCGACGGTGCATACCCGCATATCATTGGCCGACAGCGGCATGGCCGTATCGCCATCGCCAATTCAGATGCTGGCGCCAGTACGATGATGCAGTCAGCTATTGATCAGGCCCACCGGGCGATTGGTGAACTCGAGGTCTAGGAAGAGCCAAGAAACCTTGATGTCACCGGGTTTCTCTTCAGTTTACCTCCATCGCAATACCTGAGTTCAGCCTAGGACCTGGAATGCTTCCAGACTTGCATGTAAAAGTCCCGTCAGGTTAGGGTTCGGGTGTTCTTTTTTGGAGGTATTACTGATGGAGGCATTTTCTTTTGCACAATCACCCTACCCGATCCGGGATGATATCCCGCAGGCCTATCGAAATTTCTGGCAGCGCCTAGCATCTCCCGGCAGTTGGTGGACAGGTGATGAGCGGGTCGCCATTGCACAGGAATCCCGTAGTGCCTTGAAATGCCAGTTTTGCATTGACAGGAAGTCTGAATTATCACCCTATACCTTCAAGGGTGAGCATAGTCATGATGGCAAGTTGCCAGCCACTGCCGTAGATGCAGCTCACCACATTATTACTGATCAGGGTCGAATCACCCGTGCCTGGATAGAAAATAACAGCGATTCTGGGCTCAGCAAAGAAGCGTATGTAGAGCTCGTTGGTATTGTCGTGGCCGTATTTAGTATTGATGAATTTCACCGCGCATTAGGTCTTGACCTTGAACCTCTGCCCGAACCCATGCCAGGTGAGGTAAGCCGATACCGCCCTGCGCATATTTCTGAAGATATGGGGTTCGTACCAACCGTACCCCCTGATGGTGCCGTTGGCAACGAGTCGGACCTGTGGGAAGGAAGCCGTGGAGCAAATGTTATTCGTGCGCTAACCCTGGTTCCAGATGCACTTCGAGATTGGCGGGAAATTGCTGCTGCGCAGTATCTATCCTTTCATCGCATGACTAATTTCGTCCAAGACGACAATCGCAGTATCAACCGCATGCAGATGGAACTTGTTGCGGGGCGGGTGGCCGCGATCAATGAATGCTACTACTGAACCAGTGCTCATGCCACGATGCTCCGTGTGAGCGCTCTAACAACAGAAACTGAAATTGATCTTCAGAGTATCAATGGAAACGCTGCAAGCGCTGCAGTTGGCATCGATTGTGGCGCAGAGCTGGTAGCCTTTGCCGATGCTATTGCTTACAGGAAAACTGAAGACCTTGCTGATTCACGAAAGAGACTGCTGGATGTTGGAGGTGCAGAAGTCGTGGTTGATGCCGCCGGTGTTGCGGCAAATTTCCAGAGAATGGTTCGAATAGCAGATTCAACAGGAATCCCTGTGGATGACATGGAAATGGAGGTGGGGAAAGAAGTCAGAGCAGCTCTGGATCTTACTCGTTTCGCCAGTGCACAGAACACGCTAAATCCAGCCTGAAAAAATTCGTGGCCTTGGGGCGATACAATTTGTTGAAAGTTGTATCGCTAAGGGAATTCAATAAACACGATCAGGTTGCGCATAAACGACAAAATATAAGGAGATATAAGTGGATACATTACTCTTGGAAACACAGGGTGGGATTGCGACTGTCACTTTGAACCGGCCCCCAATGAACGCTGTAAATGAACAGCTGTTGGATGAGCTCGTCGAAGTATGTGGTGAAATTGAACAGGATGATTCGGTACAGGTGGTGATACTTACCGGTGCGGGGAGAGCATTTTCAGCAGGGAGAGAACTACAAGGTGTTCTGTCAGGGACTGAATTTCCTGGTGGGCCCCGGTACAGAGCACTCGAAAATCTGAGTAAGCCGGTCATTGCTGCTGTCAACGGTTTCTGCTTTACCGGTTCCTTTGAACTCGCCATGTGTGCAGACATTATCATTGCGTCGGAGAAGGCGGTTTTCGGAGATACACATATGCGCTTCGGCGTTGTTCCGGGGGGTGGACAGACTCAGCGATTGCCAAAACTCATCGGTGTCCGGAAGGCGAAGGAGTTGCTGTTTACCTGCAAAAGACTCTCCGCCGAGGAAGCGGAGCAACTTGGGATTGTGAACAGGGTCGTTCCCCACGACAAACTTTTGGAAGAAGCTCGTGATATGGCGAAGCAGATACTTGAGAATATTCCTGAGACAATCAGTATCACCAAAAAACTGATCAACCAGTCCATGAATCTTGATCTGGACACAGGCCTTGACCTTGAAGCGGGCTACCATGAGGGCGGTACAATCGCGCCCTCACCTGAAGGTAGAAAACGCATTGAAGGTTTCTTGAAGGCATGATCTTGCGGTGTCAGGCATGTCAGTGATTGCTGGTTAAAGAGGAATTAAATTTCCGTTCGGCAAACTACCTGCGCCCAACAGGTCCCTGGCATCATTTCTGTACGCTGGAAAATCGCCCATAATAATTAGCCAGCAATATACATGGGGCGTACCTTCAATCTCCAGTTTGAACGGTGAAAAACCTAGGGGAAAAATCGAATAGTCACGAGTACTTTCACCCGGTAATAGCTCGCTGATGAAGTCGAGAAAGTCGCTATATTGGTCATGGTGAACGAGCTCGAAATAGGCGACCGCATCCCTGGCCTCCCGATTTGTTCGCTTCAGGGCTTCGCTGGGAAAGAGGCCGGCGGTCCAGCGGGGGTTGATCTCGGTGACCACTATTTCTTCGTCCGGTCCAATGAAAAAATCGATGCCGATATTCTCACCTACCGAAGTGCCGATTCCATGGCTGCGGACATATTCGCCCACGTTTATGAGGGTTGCCTGCTGTTCAGTTGTCAGAGGCATCTCAGCAGGTATGTGATTCCCAATCCAAAGTCCTTCGGCAACCAGAATTCTGCGAACGTTATCCACCTCGATACTGGTGTCTGTTAAAAGAAGATCGATTGTCCATTCCACGTACTGGTCAAGGGGCAGGCGTTGTTGCACCAGTACCGGGTCTTCATCACGATAGTCTTTAAGAAACTCAGCAGCCTCGCTAACACTGTTCACTGTTTTAACATTCCTTGCGCCGGGCTGACCCGTCATCTTTACAATGATTTGATTTTCATGCTTGGCAAAAAAAAGTTCGGCCAGTTCATTATTAGCAAGGGGTTGCGTCGCGACAATAGTGTCAGGAACCGGGATGCCAAAAGTGGGTGCGTTTTCAGCAAAATGAAATTTTGAATTCAATTTAAGCATCTGATCGATGGCACCCTGGTCCTTATGAATTACCTCGTTCGAACGGCTCATCATAAGAAAAGTGACTAGTTCAACTGGCGGCAGGTCAGCAGCCAGGGTTTCATAAAAGGTATCCATGGGGGCATAGAGGGTATGCTCCAGCGGCACCATGGGTACACCGACCTGGCTCATCAGTTGATGATGGCGCACCAGGAAATCACGCCAGGGTGATTCGGTGAACGCCTCGAACATACCCACATAGTCTTCAGGCTTACTAATAGACAGCAGCGATACCTGGAGCATGGCCATTAACTGGTTTTGTTCAAACTGATCGGCTTTCTGTTTCTCTGTTAGATCATCCATGTCGAAATACAGCGGGATGTCATCCGCTGACATGGCATAAAGTGTGGGTAGGGGTCGATTTGGGAAAAAGGCGCCTGATTTCATGGAAAATTATTTCTTGTTAATCTTTAAGTCTACTATAGCGACGTGCCATGCAGGGCACAAATTTGCACTGGCCGAGTCATGAGATTGGCTTAGCAGGTAAATCCCAATCCGATCATGTCCAGAAATTTTAACCAGAGCCCGCGCTTACCACCCTGCTCGTCTGCCTTGAGCAGTGCACGTTGAGTAAAATGTATGCCGAGCCAGCGAAGTGGTTCCGGCGGCCAGGGTAAAGCCCTCTTGGTCACAAATTTCATTTTGATAACATCGGTCGGATTGTAGCCAAGCAATTCGAGGCCAATCCGTGCGCCGAATCGTGATGCGCCGACGCCGTGACCCGTGTAGCCCACCGACCATGCTAATCGCCCGCCGTATGCAACGCCTGGTACCATGCAAAAGCACGTTGAAGTGGCAATAATTCCCCCCCACTTGTGGGAGAACTTCACATCATTTTCAAGTTGCGGAAACATTTCAAAAAACTCGGTTGCTAGCTGGTCGTACTGCGCTTCTGCATCGTTTAGTTTCATGTCGATACCACGATTGAAGTAGTATCGAACCGCACCACCGCCACCCCAGGTAATGCGGTTATCCTTCGTCAGTCGAAAGTAATGGAACATATTTATGTCGTCACTAAACGCATGGCGAGAACCAGGCTTCCCCCAATTTATTTTATCCAGTTGAGTGTCAGTCAATGGTTCAGTACAAATCTGATAATCCCAGATGGGCACCACAGAATTTCTGATTCTGAATATCTTGCTGGTAAAGGCGTTGGTCGCCAACAAAACCTTCTTGCTGCGTATTACACCGCCTGAGCAAGTCGTTTCCATTACATCCTGACCATCAGGTGTAATGTTGAGTAATTCAGTATCCTCAAAGATGCGTACTCCAAAATTGTCTATTAGTACCTTCTTTAAGCCCCAGCAAAGTCGCCCTGGGTGTATCACCCCGTCCTGACCACCTCTATGCAAAAGTCCTGCGAAGAATGTTGGAGAGTTAGCCTGCTCGCGTATTGCTTGCCTGTCGAACCAAACAATGTCATCGCTTTCACCCTCGTAGATCAAATACTCATGGTGAAGTCTTTCAGCTGATTCAACATCCAGTGCTACTGTTGTTTCACCAGTTTTTTCATACTCAGCATCGATGCCGTATTTTTCCAGCGTCGCAAGGAATGCCTCCATATTCTGTCGGCCCAGCAGTTCCAATTGATCTTCTTCTCCTGGGAATTGCGCCTCTATGTTGGCTTCACCATGGGCAAGGCTGGTGCTTAGAAAACCGCCATTCCGGCCAGATGCCCCGTCGCCGATGAAGGTCCTTTCAACTAGAATAATATCGATATCAGGGTTATGTTCTTTGGCTTGCATCGCAGCCCAAAGGCCGGTAAATCCTCCGCCGACTATCAGCAGCTCACATGTTGTGTCGGAAGCTAGCTCAGACATCTTCGCTGGCATGATTTCCGGGTCATGCCACAGGGGGCGAGGCTGGGCATCTTTCAGTGATTCATGATACCTAAACACGAGGTTTAATCTTCCGTAAAAGCGTTGTTTTCATTATTAGCGTTCAGTACCAAGACCTAACCGCTTTCCGATAATCCCCAGCATCACCTCGTCGGCACCACCACCTATGGAAGTAAGGCGCAGGTCTCGCATAGATCGGCTGACGGGGTTGTCCCACATATAACCCATGCCTCCCCAGAACTGCAGACAGTCGCTGGGGATTCTGCGGGTAAGTTGCCCGGCTTTCAATTTAGCGTAGGAAGTAAGCAGTGTTGGGTCCCCACCACCAACATATAACTCACAACCCTGGTAGCAAAGAGCACGCAAGGCCTCAATTTCCATCTGCATTTCCGCCAACCGCATATGGACAATCTGATTCTCGATTAACGACTTGCCAAATGCTTCTCTTTGGCTCGTGTAATTGATGGTATTGTTAATGCACTGCTCCAGCCCCTTGATGGTCATGACAGCACCCGCCAGACGCTCCTCCTGGAATTGCATCATTTGCATCTGGAAACCGTTGCCCTCTTCGCCTATGCGATGGGACTGTGGCACAACGACATCATCAAAAAAAAGTTGTGCTGTGTCTGAGCTTCTCATACCAAGTTTGTTTAGCCGCTCTGAAGTTGAAAATCCAGGGGTGTCCGTGGGCACTACAATCAGCGACTTGTTCTTATGCTTCTGCTCATCGGATGTATTGGCAAGAACGACTATGTAATCCGCCTGGGTGGAGTTGGTGATCCACATCTTGCTGCCGTTGATGACGTAGTCACCACCCTTCTTTCGCGCATTAGTTTTAATGGCGGCGACGTCTGAGCCAGCGTGGGGTTCGCTGACACCAATACTCGTCACCATGTCCCCGGTTATGGCAGGAACGAGAAACTGGCGACGCAGTTCATCTGAGCCAAAACGCGCTAGCGCGGGCGTTGCCATGTCCGTCTGCACGCCTACGGCCATGGGTATAGAACCACAGGTAACGAGCCCCCACTCCTCCATTGCGGCCATCGAATAGCTGTAGTCCAGCCCCATACCACCAAACTCCACTGGTTTGCTAATGCCCAGCAGGCCAAGCTTGCCGGCTTTTTGAAATACCTCATGGGCGGGAAAAATCCCCTCCTCTTCCCACTGATCAACGAAAGGGTTGACCTCCTTCTCAACGAAGCTAGCGACGGTTCTGCGGATTTCATTGTGCTCCTCGGTAAACAACATGCTTTTACAATCTCCTTAGGCGGCTTTAGAAATGCTTATAGGGTGTAATTTTCTCAGGTTCGATGACAAGGCTCCAGTAGCTTGAGTGGAGATTCATTAGGTTTCGGCACTTATGTCTCGAGCGAGCAGTACATAAAATGCTGGAACGACAAAGAGCGTAAAAAGCGTTCCGATACCCAGCCCCGTCGCTATTACAAGCCCAATTTGAAATCGACTTACCGCACCAGGTCCGGTTGCGATCAATAGCGGTACTATTGCAACCAGCATCGCAAGTGTGGTCATAAGATGGGCCTCAATCGAACAGTTGCTGCCTGTTCGTCACATCCCAGAGGAAACCATCGATCATATAGCCGTGGGCACCGTGGATTTCGACACCATCGTACCCCACATCACTGGCATTAGCTGCTGCTCGGGCATATGAAGACTGAACCTCAGAAATTTCAGCGAGCTCCAGCGCCCGCCCGTTGATTGTTTCAGTATCACGATACCCAGATGCACTCAGGGCTGGGAGATCAGGATTTGGGATGCCTCCCACCGGCCTTTCCGCCCCCATATGCCACAGTTGACAGAATATCTTGCCGTTTTCTTCATGGACCATCCTAGTTACTTCCTTATGCCCATCTAGTGGCGCCTGCCCATGAATTGCTGGCTGCTTCTTGTAGCCATTGAAAAACGGATGGTCAATAAAATTTGCTTCGAAGATGATCAGCCCCGCCCCTCCGGAAGCTCGTCGCGCGTAATACTCAGCGACTTTTTGGTCTGTGGCATAGTCGGGTGAATAGTTACGCGCCATGGGCGCCATAACGATACGGTTCGCGATGGATAACTTTTCCATTTCCAGGGGTTGGAACGGGATGCTGGTATCAACCATGGTAGGACTTGAGTCTATTGGGGGCACTATCAAACAGCGGTAAGTCTGCCAAGGGCTGACCTACCGCTGTTATCTGTGGAGCTAAAGTGCCTAGGAAACTTTGCTTATTTCTATCCTGGTATCCCGGTCATTAAAGCCTGGTTCACCGGACCACATACCACGGTGCAGGTTCGGGTGATCATTGTAGGTAACCGGTGCCATTTCAACGGGGTTGAACGGCGTTGGCATAACCTCCTGGTACTGCTTCCAGTTCTTATGCTGCATGTTAGTCCAGTGGTGATAGATGATCGCCTGTCCTGGTATGACTGCCGCTGACAAGATCGCCTGGATCTCAAAATCACCAACATCATTGCTGACCTGCACCTGATCGCCGTCTTCTATGCCGCGATCAGCAGCATCCTTGTTGTTCATCCACATGAGCGGTTCTCCGCGCTGAAGTTGCAGCAGGATGGCGTTATCCGACCAGGTGGAGTGAATGCTGTGACGGGCGTGTCCACCAGTTAACTGGATGGGATAGTCGCCACCAGCCTTAATCGAATCTTTGTGAATTGCAAAGTCTTCACCGAGTTCGATGAACCAGTCATGGTCAATGTAGAACTGGATACGTCCGGTCCTGGTGGTCCAGGGTTCCTTCTTATCCGTGTGCAGTGTTAGCGGAATCCAGGGTTCACCCACTTCAACCTCGCCAGCGAACTCAAGTGAGGTGCCGGACGAGCCTAGGCCTGTGAACGCGGACCAGCCCTGCTTTTTGGCAGCTTCCCAATCTGCTAACTCTATGTTGGTGGCATTATTGTAGGCTGCGGCAGCTACGGCCTCGCTGTCATGCTCAGTGTACTTGCCACCGGATGTGATCTTGTCATCGAGATTATCTACCTGGAATTCACGACCCGTGACGGGATCTTTTACCATGGAAATCCCTCTTTCTCTCGCTAACTCTGCAATCTTGCAAAGAAGCAACACGCCGATCCCATAGTCACTCTTGCTTTCATACAGGGGTTCAGCCGACTTCACCGTGAGGTGAGATAAGGGTGTATTGATCACGGTGACGGTACGTGCTGATGAGCGCTCGTAATAACCGGATGCGGGCAACACATAATCTGCCCAGCGCGAAGTTGCGTTCCAGCGCACGTCCTGAACAAATATCAGGTCTAGCTTCGGGATCAGCGTTTCAATCAGATGTTGATTGCCTCGGATCCTGCGGACGGGATCACCACCTGCGACGATCAGGACCTTCGGGTCTGAACCTTCTGGTGGAAATACACCGCGCTCGCCTGAGTCGATAGCCTCATCCCAGTACTCTCCAACAGGTCGTTTGAGCTCAGGATCCCAACTGTTGTTATCTTTACTCAAGTCCAGGAGGCCCGCGTGCAACCAGTAAAAGAGTGCACTTGAATTCAGGAACTCTCCTTCCATCAGGCCAAAAAATTCTTTGCGAATACGGTACTCAGAAAATCCACGCTCGCCCCACTCCTGCATCATTTCAGGGGTTACTTCCGGCATGAAAGGTGGTGCACCACCGCCATCAGCCGCCACGGACTCTACCATCAGGACACCATTCATGGCATTAATGCCGGTTCCCTTGTGGCCGATATGCCCGCAGAGCACCCAGGTGTAGTACATGCCACGTTGCATCAGGTTGCCGTGGTAATACTTGCCTACGCCGTAGGTGGCGCTTGCCTGACAGACGCCATTGGCCTTTGCAAATTTGCGCGCCATCATCTGAATCACATCAGCATGGACGCCGCACGCTTCCGATGCTTTCTCCGGTGTGAAGTCGCGGTCGAGTATCTCCTTGAGCCTTGCAAAAACGGGGCGAACTTCCACGGAGCCATCGATTGTCTCTTGATTCCAGCTGCCTTCAAGAGCTGGGTTGATACCTTCCAGAAGCAGTGTCTTATGCGGCGCTTCCACCATTTCACTGGTAGCCTCATCGAACATATAGAAGATGTAATCGCGACCATCCTCTTTCAGGTCTGACTCGGCCAGAAATTTGCCATTGTCCGAACGCAGCAACAGCGGCAGGTCGGTTTGTTCCTGAATGAATGCCTTGTCATAAAGACCTTCTGCAATGATCACCTGGCTCATGCCAAAACCCAGCGCTGCATCTGAGCCCGGTTTCACCGATACCCATAGATCTGATGCAATTGCGGATGGATTGTAGTCAGCAGTAATAGCCCAAACCTCGGTACCGTTATAACGGGCTTCCGTGATGTAGTGATAGTTTGTCATTTGTGTGTAGGAAGGGTTGGCACACCAGACAATGAGAATATCCGAGTAATACCAGTTATCAGTAGAATCACCGAAGCTGTCATTACCAAACATTTCGAGTGCACCGTCCTGATCGTCACCGATCTCGGTGTTGACTTGTGGCATCGTTGCCGTACCAGCATTCATTGCCAGGGCCATGGTCGCTCCCATGCCACCATTACCTCCTTCAAGCCCCATGCCGTTGACAATACTTTTAGGTCCGTGCTCAACAATTGTGTCGAGCATTTGGCCACCGATCTCATCTATTGCCTGGTCCCAGGAAACTCGCTCCCATTTCCCCTCACCGCGCTCACCGGCGCGCTTGTAGGGGTGTTTGACACGGCCTGGCGCGTACATGGCGTGAGACCAGCAGACCCCCTTGTTGCAGCCACGCGGGTTTCGGTCTGGACAGTCCGGGTCGTTTGGTGCCCCGTAATTACCCGTCTGCTCTTCCCGGAGAATAACGCCTTTCCAGGTGAATGCATTCAGAGCACATTGGAGGTTTTGGCCACAGTTCGCATCGTGGGTGATCTTGTTAATCGAGTCCCACACGATGGGCTTCGCACGGACATTGTGGATGTCGAACTCTGCAACTTCTTGCAAGCCTTCATCAAACTTGAGACCTTCCGTTATTAGCTCGGCTTTCATCCTCGTTATCTCCTTTATGAACTGCTGGCGCCCTGCTGGGCTTATTTCATTTGTTTGTCTGGCTCTTTCTTAACTCAGCGACTGAAGGTGCTGCTGGCATAGATCCCTAGCCAATGCAGTGATTCCAGAATAGAGCGGCGTACCTTTGGGTTCTGTTCGATCTCCGATTGCCTTGGTGAAGTCCACCAGGTGGAAGCGCAGAAAATCCCGCGCAGCCTGTCGGTAGGCATCAGGGCTAGAGCCGTTCTCAATGGCTGCTGCCTCCTGGAACGAAAGTATGTGCATAAACTCCAGCTCGTTGGCGATGTGATCCGGTCGGTCGCGAGTCCCTTCATCGAGGCTTGGGCTTATCCCGAAGTGGTCATAGAAACGCAGCACGTCTTCCATAACACCGAGGCGGCCTCCACCGTACTCGCCTTCGTAGATAAATGCTGGTGGACCATCGGGACCCCCGAGTTCAAAAAGCTCGACATGAGCCTGTTGAACTTCTGCAAGGGTGCCTGCTTCCAGGCCACTGGGAACGCTAACGCTGTAATTCAGATTTCCTGCCACCTGCGCGATCTCCTGCGCCAGTTGGCCGAGTTCTCCCGTCGGATAGCGGAAAGCCTGGGCGAGCATTGAGTAGAGTTTGCTCTGATTACCCACAGCCGCGGCCTCTGGTGCTTGCAACTCTAAAGTAGTCATGGCTTCACCTCCTCAACCCCTCCAGGGTCGTTGCTGAGTTCTCCAAGCAGTTCTGGATAGCGCTTTGCTACCAGAGCATCGGTAAGCTCGGACGGTTCTCTTGGCTCCTGTCGCCGCTTGGCCATCTCAGATTTGAGTACACCAAGTGCCTCGTGGACTTTGGGTCCAAACAATGACTCAAGATATTCCGTAGGTACCCTCGGCGTTTCCTCGTCAAGTGTACCGTCCTCGTTGTAACACGCGGGGCCGATTGGTGGCACATAGAATACATTCGGTTCTGTGCCATATTCGGGATGCAGCGGCAGAGCTGCTTCGTATTTTTTAACGACCTTGTGCACGGCACCTTCTTCATTATCAAGATAGTCGACCCACATGGCTCGTCCTGGACAACTGCGAACACAAGCAGGTGCAACACCTTCGTCGACGCGCGGAGCGCACCAGTTACATTTCTGTGCCGACATGGTCACCTGGTTATGATAGACCTCCTTATACGGGCAGGCACTCATACATTCCTGGGTAGTGCAGCTTTCACAGGCTCGCTGGTTGATCTCGATAATGCCATCTTCGTCGCGCTTGCTGATCGCATCGTGAGGGCAGGCATGGGCGCAGCTCGGTTTGTTGCAACTACCACACATGCGTGGCATGTAGAAATAGTAGGCATTCGGCCATTCTCCACTGCCAACGTCTTCATTCCAGTTGGGACCCCAGGTTGGCTTTTCCTTTGGGGCGAGGTGGACATCTTGCCCCTGGCGGCCATAGATCACTTCATCATAGTTAAACTCCATAGGAGCGCCACCATAGTCTTCCTGGGTAGGTTGCTTACCTTGAACAAGGTTGCCGTCGGCATCATAACCACCGCCCATTTGCTCCCAGTCTTTTGGGTAGCCGCGGCCTGGCATGGTGTTAACCTTCATCCACCATTGATGATCCATGCCCTTGTCGTTAGTCGATTGAACCTTGCAGGACACAGTGCATGTCTGACAGCCCATACACTTGTTGAGATCAATGACCATTGCCAGTTGTCGATTTGGATCAGACATTAGTGCTCCTCTTATCGTTCGGCCGTAGAATAAAAAATGAAGTCTCAGCCTTGCGTGCACAGTGCACGTCAATACAAATTGGCCCCCAGTGTACACGGAGGGTAGTCGTTATAAAAGTACCAGCAGAAAAGTGTTCAATTCTGCTGGTTGATACGTCCGTCACCGTTAGAGTGGATGAATTTCCTGGTTTTTTGCTCTTCTTCTAAATTTCATTCGCCAGGTTATCAAATAATCTGGTTGTGGTGATCTCAATACGATATCATGCGAATTAGCGCCTGCACTTTCGATGGTCAGCGAACCTGATCATGACTTCCAGGGGCACAGATGAAGTGTAATGCAAGGTCTGGCTAGAGTGAAAAGGCCACAACATAGTCCTCTGGCGTGGTTCCTACGCTTGGGTATCCTCCAGCGGCGATAACAACATATTGCCTACCGTCCAGCATGTAGGTCATCGGCGTTGCCTGCCCGCTAGCCGGAAATCTCCCTTTCCAGACTTCCGCGCCGGTTTTCAGGTCAAAGGCGCGTAGGTAATCATCCGCGGCAGCACCTATAAATGCCAAACCTCCCGCGGTGATGATTGGGCCGCCAAGCGCTGCGATACCTAACTCAAGGTTTGGTACAAAGGCCGGTGCCATATCCTCTGTTGTTCCCAGGGGAACCTGCCACAGGATTTCTTCATTCACCATATCCACGGCGTCCATCGAGGGTGCCAGTATAGATACGATGAACACATACATCACTTTCTTGCCGAGTGCTGTCTATCCAGGAACTTACACCACGGTTGGTAGGCTCAGAAGTGCGTTTTGACCGATCCAGTTTCGGATCATAGCGCCATTTTCCGGCCCCAGTTTTGAGATCAATAGCTATAATGATGCTGCTACCAGTGGAGATATAAAGCGTTCCGCGAACCAGGATTGGGTTGTTCTGAAAAGAAAGACCCTGGGCTCTTCCCTCGCTAAGTTCGCCGGTACGATACCGCCAAGCTTCTTTAAGCTTGCTGACGTTGGAGAGGTTTATCTGCTTCGGGCAAAATACTGTAGACCCCTTTCACTGCCACCATAGTGGTTCCAGCCATCTCCAACCTCCGCGCAGATAAGGCCGAAAGGAATCACCACTGCGAGTAAAGGTGATCAATGCGGTCAGTGTGAGTTTTTTCATAGTTGTGGCTGATTACCGCAATCAGATCCCCATCGTGGCTGTCCAAGGGAGAATAATCGAATACAGCGAGCAGCGGTTATGAACTAGTCGTTTCTCATTCCAGAAGACAGGTCAGGCCAGGCAAGTTTAAGGTATTGGTACATAGACCAGAGGGTCAAAACCGCAGCAGCGTAAAGCAGGATGTAACCAATAATCACTATTGGGTCTTCCTGGCTGGGTCCACCGGCCAGAAGCAGGGTGATGGCAATCATCTGGAAAGTTGTTTTTATCTTACCAAGGACAGATACGGCGACACTACGCATTTCACTGTACTGCGCCATCCATTCTCTCAGTGCCGAGACTACTATTTCTCGACCCACTATGACGATGGCGGGCACTGCCAGAATAGCGCTGGCATGAACCTCAACAAGCAATACCAGCGCGACTGCCACAATCAGTTTGTCGGCAACGGGGTCAAGGAAAGCGCCAAATGGCGTGGTCTGCCCCAGTCTCCTCGCCAGATATCCATCGAGCCAATCCGATAGAGCGGCGATGGTGAAGACGCAGGCAGAAGCGATATAGCGCCATTCCAAGGGAAAGAGATAGAACGCTATAACCAGCACAGGAATAAAAATAATGCGTATGCTGGTTACCAGATTGGGAATGCTTACTGGAAGCTTCATCATGTCATGAGATAAGAGTAGGAGTTTATTCTAACCCTTGTGCAGCGAGTCATAAATGTGTGCGGCAAGTTTCTGGCTGATACTTTCAACCTTTGCAAGTTCCTCTGGGCTTGCGCCTTGGACCTGCTTCGATCCACCAAAATGGCGTAACAGTGCCCTACGACGCTTTGGTCCCACCCCGCCGATGCCATCCAGCACTGATTTCGTTCTTGCTTTGCCACGACGGTTTCTGTGCGCTGTTATTGCAAATCGGTGGCTTTCGTCCCTGATATGCTGAATCAAATGTAGACCCGCATTGTCGGGGGGTAAGCTGATTTCGCTTCCCTCGGTCATAAATAAACGCTCCAGGCCAGCCTTGCGATCCGGCCCCTTAGCAACACCAACAAGGGTCACATCGACTATCTGCAGTTCTTCCATGATCTTTTCTGCCTCATGCAACTGACCTTTACCACCGTCTATAAATAGAATATCAGGGACCAGCCCCTCCCCCTTTTTAATTCGTGTATACCGCCGTTTCAGTGCCTGGGACATAGCACCATAGTCATCTCCCGGCGTGATTCCCTCGATATTGAAACGTCGATAGTCTGATTTGAGCGGGCCATTTGTATCGAATACGACGCACGAGGCAACGGTTGCCTCACCACTGCTGTGGCTAATATCAAAACATTCCAACCGCTGCGGTACCCCATCGAGTTGCAGGACCTCGCGCAAGGCTTCGAGGCGTTTGCCCAAATTATTGCGGTTTGCGAGGTGGGTTCCAAGCGCCTGCTCCGCGCTGGTCAAAGCAATGTTGACCCAGCGCTTGCGTTGGCTGCGTACATTGTCTGCAATAGCTACCTTTCGACCTGTCTTGGCGGAGAGGGCTTCAACGAAGAGCGATTTATCGGCTAGCCTGGCGTTGACAATGATTTCTTTTGGAATATCCCGACCATGGGTATCTGACAGGTAGAATTGCGGTATGAACGCCGTCAGAATCTCCACCTCATCCTCATTTAGCCGGGTGGATGGAAAATAGGTCTTGTTACCAAGCATCCTGCCGCCACGGATAAACATAACCAGTACACATACGCCTCCTGGTGATTTTTTGGCAACCATGATATCGAAGTCGCCACGTTCACCTACAACATACTGCTGCTCCTGAATTTTACGCAGATGCACCATCTGGTCGCGATAGTGAGCGGCCTTTTCAAACTGGAGTTTGGTGGAGGCATCGTCCATTTTGCTGGCATAGTCTTCCAGAACGGCACTGTTCTTCCCCTCAAGAAACATCGTGGCATGCTGTACGTCTTCAGCATATTCCTCGCTGCTGACGAGTTCACAACAAGGCCCTGAACAGCGTTTGATCTGGTACTGGAGGCAGGGTCTGCCGCGGTTTCTGAAAAAGGTATCTTCACATTGGCGTACACGAAATACCTTTTGCAGGATATTCAAACTATCTCTAACCGAGTAGGCACTTGGAAAAGGTCCAAAATACTTGCCCTTTCGTTTCTTTGCACCGCGATGGAAGGACAGCCTGGGGTAGTCATCGGTGCCGGAAAGAAAAATATAGGGGTAGGATTTATCATCCCTAAAAACAATGTTGTACGGCGGTCTTAGCTCCTGTATCAGCGACTGCTCAAGCAGTAACGCTTCCGTTTCACTTGTGGTGACGGTAACTTCCATACCTTTAATTCGTGACACCAGCGCCAGTGTCTTGGAGTCCAGTGCGGTGGACCTGAAGTAACTGGAAACGCGTTTCTTCAGGTTCTTGGCTTTACCGACATAGAGAACGCCGTCCGCCTCATCCAACATCCTATAAACGCCGGGTCGGGCGGTCAGGTGCTTTACAAAGGACTTGTGGTCAAATTCAGCTCTTTTCATAGGCTTTGAGCGTACTAGCGGACAGGCAGGAATACAAAGGTTCTACCACACCTGAATTGCCACACCTTTACTGGGGATTGGCAGCGTGCAGTTCCGAGCTAGACAACCACTTCGGCATCGATAATTCCATGCTTGATTGCCAGTTTGGTGAGGCCAACGTCGTTTTTGATGTCCAGCTTGTCAAAAATGCGGTAGCGATAACTGTTAACCGTTTTAGAGCTTAAGGAAAGTTTCTCTGAGATAGCCGGTGTAGTATGCCCTGTGATTACCATCAGGGTAATCTGCATCTCACGGTTGGAAAGCACTTCAAATGGGGATGTTTCTTCTCCGGCAAATGGCCTTAACGCGAGCTGCTGCGCGATTTGTGCGCTGATATATCGCTGTCCGCTCATAACCTTTTTGATCGCGCGAACCATCTCATCAATGCTCGCGTTCTTTGTGAGGTATCCTACGGCGCCGACCTTCAGCAGGTTCGATGGATAAGGCTCTTCCTCATAAACTGAAACAGCGATTATCTTGAGGTCTGGGTCTACCCTCAGGCAACGTCGGGTGGCCTCGAGCCCCCCTATTCCAGGCATTTGTACATCCATCAGCACAACATCCGGCGCTAGATCCCTGACCATCTCGATTGCTAGCTCACCGGTTTCCGCGAGCCCCACGACTTCCAAACCCTCTATATCAGAGAGCAGTCGCTCGGTTCCGACTCTCACCAACTGGTGGTCATCAACAATAAGGACCCGAATCAAGATATCTCCCGCTTTTATTACTATTTTGCGATTTCTGAAGCGCTAGCCTATTCTCCTTGCTGGATGAATGGAAGTCCCTCGGTTCTGGTTAGATGGTTCTTGTAGGACAGTTCAGGTCGGACGGCCAGGCCGCTGGTGAGTGAGCAATGGAACTTTTATTGCCTAGTGCTGACTCTGCAGCCCGGGATACGCTCATTTGACGCCTGGCCGCAATGACTGGATGAACGCAACAATGAAATAATATACATTAATTAAGTACCTTAACATATTGTATCATAAGCTATAAATGTTGATTTCTACTGCCATAAATAGTTGGTGGCGTGGGTAATATCCTGATCTTCTGCAACGGACTGAAATTCTACGAAAAGCGACTGGTAAATTACCTGCAATAACAGGTAGCCTTGTACACTTATCTACTGGCGTATTAATCGGAATGAAGGGTTATTCAACTCGAGACATTGCTGAATTGCTGGAGCTGCCACAGGAGGCCATCCGTGAAATCGCTCGATCAGGGATACTGGACCCTGACCGTACCCCTGGGCAGCAATACCGCTTCAGCTTTCAGGATATCATCATCCTGCGAACCGCCAAGGAACTGCTGGATGCAGGTGTCGGCAAGAGCCGAATTAACAAAACACTGATTCGGCTCAAGAACCAGCTTCCGTCCACCCGAACCCTCTCCTCATTGCGCATATCAGGTGATACTGGTGAAGTTGTCGTTCACGAAGATGCTCAGGTTTATAATCCCGAGTCCGGGCAGATTCATTTTGATTTTGCCGTTGCCGACCTGGCCGGTACCGTCGCTCCCCTTGCACGCCAGGCAGCCGAGGAAGCCCGCGCTAGTGAGCAACTTACCAGTGATGACTGGTTTGACCTGGGAGTCGATCTTGAAGCGGTAAGCCCGGAGGACGCGCCTACTGCCTACCTGCGGGCGCTCGAGCTAGATCCATTTCACTCGGATGCACATGTCAATATTGGTCGACTCATGCAGGAGGCGGGAGAGTACGCCGCCGCAGAAGAACATTACTACAAGGCGATGGATGCGGAGCCAGACAATGTTCTGGCCGCCTTTAACCTTGGAACCTTGTTCGAGGATATGGGCCGAATTCAAGATGCCATTGGCGCCTACAAGAAGGCAGTCTCTTTTGCTGATGCCCACTACAATCTTTCGCGCCTGTATGAATTGGTAGGTGAGCATAGTGAGGCACTTAAACACTTGAAAACCTATCGGAGTCTTATCGACCCCAAGTAAAATTCTGGTCGGTCTAGGTCAATAGACAGTTGTTGTAGGACAGTGGCGTCGTTACTGTAAAGACTCTGCTCTGAGTAGATATGAGGTCATGATGGACAAACGAAGGGAGCCACGAATAGAGCACAAAATAAGGTTTTTTGTGCATGTCTGTCTTGATGATCCTGACCTGGTTGGCATGTATATCGCCTGTGAAGCTGTTGATTTTTTCCGTCCGCGGGCTTCAACTCAAGGCTAATCAAGAGTTTACGCTCGACACAATGCTTAACATTACGATAGGAATCGGCGATCCCTTTGCTATGTACCTGCTTCGCGGAGAAGTCTGCTGGATGAAATGTGAGATGGACGAGTATTTTATGGGCGTCCTTCTGCTTGAAGAGGACTCGACGACCTGGATTCTTGGAACAGTCACTTCGCCACCATGTTTTAACTAAATCTGACGCTGGTCGAGGAAGCGGCTAATGTTGAGTAGCAGACGCCACGCCTCCTACATCCTGTTTTCAGCTATTGCTGGCCACGAGTCTTTTCGGGTATGCAGTTTCCCGATCAGTCGGCGATCAAGGGAGTGAAGGCTAAGAACGGCTATCCCCTGGCGGTCAAATGGTTCCCAGTCTCCCGTTGACTCCCGCAAAAGCGAAGGTGACAGTTGCACACCAATATCCGCAGCGATCCGCTAAGCAATACACTTCAGTCCCCGGTCTGAGCGGGTGCCTATCTTGAGAGAACCCAGACCCAGTGTATCGACGTTTATCATTGAAATAATGGGGCCTGACCCGTGTTTTCGCAAATAGGCCTTCGACCCATAGGTTCGAGATTCCTCTTCACCGAAGGCGACTATTTTACAGGTCAGGTTCGGCTGCGTGTGCTTTAGTGCTTCAATCAGTTGACTAGCGAGAACAATACCAGACCAGTTGTCCGCAACGCCTGGACCCGACCTATTCGATCATAGTGCGCGCCAACCACTACCAGGTAGTCATGTTTGCCCTTTATGCGACAGATAACATTGCTCGCGCGTTTCCTGCCGATAGTCTGCCTCTTCATTGCTGGCAAAATAATTTGAAACTCTTGTCTCTCTGTCTGCATTGCTGAAGGGCGGGCTTCTGAGCCTTTCAATGTCCGATGGGTTGAGTCGTAATGTCACAGGTTCAAAGTCGCTCACGGCACACCGTTCCTGGCCCGTCTGACAGGCACCAAGAAGCAGCATAGTTACGAGAAGCACTGCATGTTTCCTCGGAACCGAGGCGCTAGTGAATAACGGGATTAAAGGTTTCAAGTGCAACACGGATGACCCTTTGACCCAGGAGGGTCAGTCGACCCTGGAAGCGGCTTTCTCCGTCCTGGCTATACTCGAAGCCGTATTCTCGCCAGATTCGCCACTGGCCGGTGCTGTCCCTGCTCATGGAGACCTTGACCTGGTGAACGGTCTGGTCCAGCAACTGGACATCGCATATCTTACATTCCTTTCTGGCACCGAGAATAGCGAGTTCCTTGCAGCGTACCGCCGCTTGCCAGTAAAGAATGGCAAGACCGATTAGGATAACAATGATCAATTCTGACATGGTGTCACGTACCTTTCCCCACCGGTCTCCGCAGGTATTTGATATTCTATCAGCGATATTGGGCTAGTTTTCCGCATTGTCCAGTTGCGCATACATTTCAGCATAGGGTTTCATGCCGCTGTATATCAGCAGGATAGCCAGGGGTGCCATCAAGCCCGAAACCAGAGCCAGCGAATATCCAACAGCCCTTGGGTCTCCAAAAATATAATCAGTAGACAAGGCCACCAGGGTCGGACCCAGCGCCAGCCCCAGTACATTAACGGTAACAACATACAGCCCGGCGATGAGGCCGCGCATGTTCCCGGGTGTTACCGTTTGCAGGGCAAAACTGAACAGTGCCATGGGTAGTGTGACTGAGAAACTTGCAAGCGCGATGAAGCATAGGGCAAATTCCGCCTGCTGCATCCAGGGTATGCACAGCATCCCTATCATGGCCGATGTTGCCCCTATCGTGCCGATACGAAGCGGGTAGTCGGCATAACCTCTTCCCTTGAGCCAGTTGCCAAGGACGGGGCCGCTGAGAACACCACTGGAGCCTGCTAAAAGGGCGATCACACCATAGACTCTGCCAGCGTGCGCCAGATCCCATTCGAAAACTCTCACCAGATAGGTGGGTATCCAAGCTTGCAGTCCATAAAGAATGACCACAATAAATGGTGCTCCCAGCAGCAGTGCAGCATACACGCGCCTGTTGTCCTGCAACTGCAGCAAGACTTCAGGCCAGGTAGCGTGGCTTGCTGATACCCCTGTGGATTCCTGGATGCGTTCGGGCTCCTTTATCGTGGCCAGTATCGCGGCGAGAACGAACCCGGGAAGGCCCACGGCGATAAAGGTGAATTGCCACGCAGTCAAGGCGCCGATGAAGGGCAGTGAAAGTTCATCAACATCACGGGTCCAATCTATCACTTCAGCGCCCAGGATCAGTGCCAGGCCGGCCCCCAGATAGGGCCCCATCAGAAAAACACTCATCGGTCGGGCCAGTCTATCGGCTGGGAAATAGTCAGCCAATAGGGACCATGAGGCTGGCGTCACTGATGCCTCACCGGTACCTACCCCTACCCGGGCAATCATGAGCTGGAAGTAGGTCCCGGATAGACCGCAGCCAACTGTACTGATACTCCAGGCCAGGACACCGCCGATAAGTACTAGTACACGGTTGAATCGATCTACAATTCGGCCGAGGGGAATGCTCATTAATACATAAGCGCCCACAAAAGCGGAGCCCTGCAGAAAACTTATCTGGGTGTCAGATATACCCAGGTCAGACTGGATAGGATCCACCAGCAGGTTCAGTACCTGTCGATCTACAAATGAGAATGTATAGGCGAAGGTCAACAGCAGCGTAACGTACCAACCTGTACGCCCGGACGGCCATTCAACGGATTCACCAGGTTTTATGTTTGTCATTGCTGTCAGTTGCCCTGGTACGGAAATGTGATAAGAAAGCGGGGATCTCGACATTTAGATCCACCGCTAGTGTAGCAAGTGATTCGAGGACATACTCCAGTATATCCACGCCGCTTTTTTCGGCACTGAGCTTGTGGTCATGGGCGCCTTCACCTGGGAGTCGGACATTGTCGTCACGAAGGTGCTCTGCGATAGCGGTTATTTGCTCCTCGATTTCGCCGATGGAAAGAAACCTCGTGGGATCTATTACGATGAACATGGCAGCGTTACTGAACCACTCAGGATCTTCCTGGCCAACAACAACGCCACCGGCAAGACCGCCAAGGAGCTCCGCGATAATCGCAAGCCCGTACCCCTTATGCCCAGTGACACGCCCGCCGAGTGGCAACATGGCACCAATCCCCTCCATAAAGGACCGCGCACCCGGGACAGCTTTGCCTGAATCAGTGGTCGTCCACTCACTATCGAGCTGTGCGCCGGTACGATCATGCTCACGGATGACGGAGCCAGAAACCTGACTGGTTGCAAAATCAACAATGATATTGTGCTGCAGTGCACCGAAGGTCGGTACCCCAAAGGCGATCGGATTTGTCGACAGCTTGCGCTCATGACTGCCAAAAGGTGCGACATTCTTCGCTCCACCGCCGGTATTGGTGAAAGCTAGGAAGACCATGCCTCTGCTGCTTGCCTCCTCGGCCCACTCTCCGAGTCGTCCCAGATGAGATCCGTTGCCGATAGCGCAAACTGATATACCGTGGTTGTCGGCACTTTCAATGGCTGTCTTTGTGGCTTCTTCACCGGTCAGCTGCCCAAAGGCAAGGTGCCCATCTACCCGGCAGATAGCATCTGTAATCTTTTCAGCCACTGGGCTAGCGGATGGAACAATGGCGCCGGATGAAATCATCTGTGAATAGAGGGGCAGCAAGCCCACGCCGTGCGTGTCGTATCCGATCTGGTCCGCCTTAACTAACGACGTTGCTACGTGAAATGCAGCTTCAGGTGAGGCGCCCAGTGCACGCAGAAGTTCACTGGCAAAAAGATGTACCTGTTCATAGTCAAATCGCATGGATCAGGATATCTGCATTGGCTTCTTCCGACTAGTACTGAGGCAGAATCGGTCAACACTGGCAGACTGCAGTTGCCCTTAGAGATCAGTGAATTGATTCTAGCACAGGATTAAATCAAGTAAGCTGAGAGTTATTTGTATCTACGGAAAATATCTATGACATCTGAAAGCACCACAAGAGAACAGCTCTATCACCTTCTGCAACTTACCTATTTCAATGGTATAGACGGAGCAAACCCTGATCAGGCGGTAGAGGCTCTCCACGAGAGCATTAGTTGGAGGCACACCCAGGTGTGGGAACATGACGGGCATGATCGGAGCACCACTGACACGCTAGTCGGCCGCGAAACAGTTCGGAGCTTTTTAGCCGAACGGATAGAGCAGATGCAGGTAGTTGGGATAAGGCACAAAGTAGGCGCCGTGCTAACTGATGGCGAGTACGGCGCGTTTCGTGCCGAGGTCATAGGTCCTACCGGGAAAACGGTTCCATTCCTTGGCTGGGTAGAGCTCAAGGATGGAAAGATCAGCAGTTATATAGTCATGCCTGAACTGTAGAGGCAAAATCCTAAGGGCAAAACCATAAAAACCAGCAGCCGGTATGAGATGATCTCAAGTCGGCCTGTGCAAACGACTAAGCTAGCCTGCTCCGATAATACAGACCGATGCCACGTTGCTTACCGGGGATCCTCCCAGGTTGTGGGTCATACCAATACTGGGGTTGGACAATTGTCTGTCCCCTGCTCTTCCCTGGATCTGTAGATACATCTCGTAAAGCATTCTGATTCCAGAAGCACCGATGGGGTGACCAAAGCATTTCAAACCACCATCAATCTGGCACGGTATCGGCCCGTCTGCATCATAGAAACCGTCCATGACATCGTTAACGACCGTACCTTCGGGCGACAGGTAGAGATCTTCCATGGTCACCATTTCGGTTATTGAGAAGCAATCATGGCACTCAAACATAGAGACCTGATCACGTGGCTTGTCAATTCCAGCCTCCTTGTAAGCCTTCTGGGCAGCGATTCGCGTGGTATGGAAATAGCTGCCGTCCCAGGCGTTATATGCGGCTTCAGAGCCATTGGATAAAGACAGTTGCAGTGCCTTGATGGTTACTATGTCCTTCTTGCCAAGTGATTTAGCGATCTCAGGCGTGGTGACAATAGCAGCAGCTGCGCCGTCACTCACACCGCAGCAGTCAAACAATCCCAGGGGTTCGGCAATCATCGGTGAATTCAGGGCCTGTTCCTCGGTGATTACTTTTTGCAGATGAGCCTTGGGGTTCTTGGCGCCATTAGCGTGGCTTTTTACTGAAATACGAGCCAGGGCGCGTTTCAGATCCTCCTTGTTGACGCCATGTTTGGCGCCATAGGCACTTGCAAGTTGCGCAAAGTTTCCCGGGGCTGATCCGGTAGCAGCCCAGAGTGGGTTGAGGGTGCCTTGCTCAGCAGCCGGGAGGCCTCCGTAGCCGGTATCCTTCAGTTTCTCAACTCCCAGTGCCAGCGCTATGTCACAGGCACCAGAAGCAACAGCATAGACCGCGCCACGAAACGCCTCAGAACCACTGGCACAGAAATTCTCAACCCGGGTTACGGCAATATTCGGCAGGCGCAACGCAGTTGATAGCGCAATGCCGCCCTTGCCGACGTTTACGTTCTCCATTGCGGTGGAAAACCAGGCAGCATCTAGTTGACTGGTATCGATACCTGCATCCTGAACGGCTTCCTCGTACGCCTCTACGATCAGTTCCTCTGCACCTGCTTCCCATCTTTCTCCAAATTTGGAGCAACCCATACCAAGAATTGCTACCTTGTCCTTAATGCCCGCTGCCATCGCGATCTCCTAGAAGTTGATCTGTTAAATGTATTTAGTGCCAATCTAATAACTGTAATTTACGCCTTGATGAATCAATGTCAAACCGGAACACCTTTCCAGAAATACCTGATAAAGCCGCGATTCTGGTCAAATTCCTTAATTCGGAACACCATCTTTATCCGCGTGCCAACATCGATTTCACCGACTTCCACATCGGTAAAGTCAGACATAAACCGGCCACCATTATCAAATACGATCATGCCGTAGTGGGAAGGTGGGTTCATCGTGTAGGTCAGGTAATCGGCTGACCAGCTTTGAATCTGGCCGGCTTCCTCGACAAATGAATAGGGTTCCAGACAATGACTCTCATGGCACTGTGGGTTCACACAGATGTCCTGCCGCGGAAATTGTGCCGTGCCACACTGGGTGCACTTGCCCCCGATCAGGCCAAGCAGCATATCCCGTTTGCGATAAAGAACTGTCAGCGCTGTCTTGCTGTCCTTCTCTGCTCGCATGCCCTTCTCAAGGGTAACCAGGTCATTGAATACTAGGAACTTCTGGTAGTTGGTTTCTTCGCGCCGGTTAGCCAGGCTACCGCTAATACCGTTACCCTGCCTTGAATTAGAGATTTCATCAGTCACTTTGAACAGAAGGACATCACAACCCTGGCCGAAACCTGCCAACATGACGATCTCTCCGGCCTTGGCACCTGTCTCTAACAAGTTTAGCAGCATGACCAGCGGGTGCGCCGCACCTGTTTCACCACAATGCTGGTGTAATGTGTCGCAAATAGCAGCATTGGTCAGACCACTCTTTTTGACGATGCCTTGGACCGCACGACCTATGGTTGCTGGCATGACAAAATGATTTACGTCATCAGCCTTGATGCCTGTTTTTTCAAGTGCCTTTGCAATCGCTGGTGGAACAATCTTCTGATAGCCTTCATCCCTTACCCATCGTTCTTCCCACTGGTAGTCAAAGTCCTCCCCGGCTCCCCTGAAATGATCAACGAAATCTACCGTTATTGAATGGCTGCCCAGAAATTCGAGCAGTGCACCTTTATTGCCAACCTGAACCGCCGCAGCACCATCACCAAAAGTAAATTCCTGGGGGCTTGCTGACTTGCTTCTCCTGTGGTCAGACGCCACAACCATGACATTATCTAGTTGCTCCCCCTTTACCGCGGCCAGTGCCTGTAACAAAGCCGAAGTACCAGCTCGCTGTGATGAGGTGACATCCAGAACCGACAAATCTTCACCAAGGCTGAGCGCTGTGCTGATGATTCCTGCGTTTTGCCTTTCCTGAAAGGGCAAAGTCGTAGAGGCAAAGTAAACTGCTTCGGGTTTGACACCGCCGCTATTCAGGCAATCTCGAACTGCCTCGACGCCCATCGTAATGGCGTCTTCATCCCAGTTACACATGGAACGCTCACCCTTGCCCTTCCCTGCTGCGCCCGGGTCCGCCCACTTGTGAGCATCAGCGATGCTTGCACGCTGCAATCTCAGTTTTGGTATATATCCTCCAAATGACGTAATACCGGCCATCAGCTTTATCCTCTTTTATTGCTACTAAAGTTCTCGGTCCAACATGGGCAGGCACAACTATTCATTGCGTCCAGACCCCCACTTAGTGATATGTACATCCTGGGGGGTATAGGCAACCGAGCGTCGGCGCTAATATATCAAATGAATCTCGCTATGGAGAGGTATAAGAATAAAGAATTCCATCAATGTGGAATACCCTGCCGGCTCTGCAGGTTTTGAATAAATCAGTTTTCAGGGCACGCAAATGTGCGGGCGATACGATTCTGGGTCCTGGTTGCGTTGTCTACTATTCCTGGCGAGATACCATTGACGCGGGCGAAAATTGCCTCAGGGTAGCTGAAATACGCCTCCTTTTTACCAGCTTCAATGGCCTTATGCATCAACCCAGCCACGAGTTCCGGTTCATCCATATTCATATTGGCGGCGACGCCCATTTGTACGATGGGTCCAGTGTTGATAGGCGTCTTCACTGCCCTGGGCGACAGGTAGGTAACCTCTATGTCCGTATCCGCCAACTCTCGCCTTAATGCCTGGGAGAACCCTCGTAGGCCAAATTTACTTGCTGAGTAAGTAGAGAAATAGGCGAAACCTATTGAGCCAAACATTGAGCCAATATTCGCAATCTGTCCTTTGTTCTGCTCCAGTATCTGCGGTAGCACTGCACGTGAAAGTAGCATGGGTGTGATCAGGTTGACCCGCATGATTCGTTGTACACATTCGATATCCTCATCTTCGTAGGTACAAAAGCTCATAAGCCCTGCAAGGTTAATAAGAACATCGATGCCGCCGAGCGCCAGCATGGCTTTCTGAACAGCGTCGCTGCACCCTTCTTGACTCGAAAGGTCACCTTCAATAGCGTGTGACCCGTCAATGGTAGCCGCCAGCTGCACCTGTCAGTGCTACGCGTTGCTGGTTCAATTTCATTTACTTCTCTCCTTCAATCAATAAATTAGTTGCTGGCTACAATCGCGATAAAGAAACGATAAGAAAATGGCACCATAGTATGAAGTGAGAGTCGAACCTTGAGAGAATCAATCGTAGAGGACTTGAATTCAAAGCCCGACATAGCGGCGGTCATTGACGATAAGAGCCCATCGAGATACATTTAATATCATCAATTACAAACTTTTTTAACCTACAGGTGAAGCAAGTGTGAGTTTTCTATTACTCGATCTTGTCGCCACCCAGGTTTGCAGGGGTAAAATATGAAATTCTGGCGTTCTGCTCTATGGACTCAAGCTGAAGATCTGTTGGATATCGCACGTGTTGCCGAGGAAGTTGGGTTCTACGGCGTAAATACCAGCGACCACCTGGTCTTTCTTGAGAAACCACTCGAGTCACGGTACCCCTACAGTAGTGACGGCAAAGCCTGGTGGAATCCCTCCACCCATTGGGCAGATACCTGGGTCTCGATTGGTGCCATGGCGGCCATAACCGATAAACTGGCCTTTACCAATGCCGTCTATATATTGCCATTGCGCGACCTCTTCACGGTGGCAAAGGCTGTCGGTACGGCAGCAGTGATGTCGGATAACCGTGTAACACTGGGCGTCGGGATTGGCTGGCAGGAGGAAGAATTTGATCTCGTCGGCGAGGATTTTCACCAACGGGGAGACCGCTGTGATGAGATGATCGAGGTCCTGCGCCTGCTATGGAAAGGTGGGAGTGTTGAGTTTCATGGTGACTTCTACGATTTCGGACCCCTCGCCATGAGTCCCGCCCCAACAGAGCCTGTGCCGATCTATATCTCGGGTTACAGCAAGCCGGCCCTGCGCCGTACGGCACGTTTTGGGGATGGCTGGATTGTGGGCCCTGTGGATCCCGATGCACCCTACTCTTACCAGGATGTGCCAGGCCTGTTACATACGATCCAGGATCTTCGGCGGGAAGCAGGGCGCGAGAACCTGCCCTTCGAGGTCATGGCGCCTGGTCAGGTTTCGTTCGATGTCGATCATTACAGAATGCTGGAGGATATGGGGATTACTGCTGTGAGCGTCATCCATGGTGACCCCACAGCACCGGTTTCAATGCCAAGCCAACGTCAGTTCATGGAGGAGTTTGCAGACAAGGTCATATCACGTATGTACTAACTGCTTAAGAATCTAGTACCGCCAACGGGGCGACGCAGGAAAGATCGAATACTCAGCCACGCCATAACCGCGCTCACCGGTTTCTTCGACCTCAAAGTCAAAGAAGCCCTCGTAACAGTCCAGCAGACACTCAGCATCATTTTCAGCACGCATTAATCCATTAACCGACTGGGCATATTTACGCCCAGTCTTGACATGGATAACGTCACCATCGGGTAGCGTGAACTGGTAGCGGAAACTCATGGCGCTGCGCCCGTCCAACTCCAGTCGACACTCGAGACATTCGGCACCCTGAATTGCCCGGCTGCCATTCTTGTCCGACAGGAATCCGCCTACTGTGACCTGATCCGGGTTGATACGCCTGCGTGCGTCCGGACTCATAAGGCCAAACGCGTTGAGGTGGAAGTTGTCTGTTTGTATCGACGGCCAATAGTGTCCAAGGGTACTCGCCAGGGTTGGGCCTCTTTCAACTTCCCAGGGTGATCCGTGGGTGAACCGGTCTGTCCAGGAATGATCGCGATGTGAATAGCAATGAATCTGCCGTCGACCCTGCCTTGGTCCGGCGCGCACTTCGAACTCGCCTTCACACAGCAAGCCCTGTTCATAGTGTCCACCATAGACACCAGAATACTTGAGTGGATTGCCATGCAGGCAGTCGTCATAGTCGAATACGGGGAAGCGCCCTTTGAAAGTTACATCAAAGCCGTACTTGTCATTGTCTGCCTGAATCCGCAGTTCCTCCTGGGGCTTGATGACCTCGTAGATCATACGGCCACCGTCGGATAGCTGATCGAACTTACCTATATCATGATAGGGAACCTTGTTGGCCCAGGGCATTGGGATGCCATCGATGACAAGGCAGGTGCTGAAGCGTGCATAGCCTTTGTTGGTTACATGTATATGGTTGATGCCGTGAATGTCGGCTTCCCGGTCTACGAATGAAAACCACAGGTTGTCACTCCACAGGCCTTCGATGCCTTCAGGGGCTGGGTGCAGGTACTCATCATCATCTTTTATGGTCATTGGGTGGGGTCCTGGGTTAGTTGTGTATGTGTCCGTCGTCAAACAAATGGAACAGATATAGCACTGGTTTAAAGGATGTACGTCGTCAGTCCATATGGGCTGACGTCACACAATGCGATGAGGGCCACAGATTAGCTATATCTGTTTACCAATCTCTCGAAAAAAAGCAATAGTTTCTATTTCCCGATAGGCACTTTCATCAAGTGACGTCGCGTAATCTGAATAGGCAGACAGTTTTACGATAACCAGATTTCGAGTCGGATTAACATAGATAAACTGATTATAAACACCGATCGCAGAAAACTCGCCTTCACTGGATTCTGGTATCCACCATTGATACCCATAACCCAGAGGGAAATCTTCATGAATACCCGGCATTAGGTGCTGTGCATCAGGTTTGGTTGCATCATGTACCCATTTTTCTGAAACAACCTGTTTTCCCTGCCATTTGCCATTCAATCGATGAAGCTCGCCCAGCTTGGCATAATCCCTGGCGGTAGCATTCAATCCGCCAAAGGCCAACTCCACGTTATAATCGTCTACAAGCCAATAGCCATCAGACTCCATTCCCAGTGGATGCCAGACTTTTTCCGTTAGGTATTCAGAGACTGATTTACCGGTAGCACGGGCCAACAACATGCCAAGGGCTTGCGTATCTGTTGAATTGTAATGATTTAATGTCCCAGGTTCCGTCTCCCTTTTAAGCGTAGCCACAAACTCATCCATGGACCCTCCAATTGCCATAATACTCCCCAGGCGCATCACGTCAGAATTTGGATCATTATAATTTTCATTCCATGCAGCACCTGAGGACATTTGTAAGACATCTTTGATTCGAACATTGTCGTAGGCAGAACCTAGAAGAGAAGGTACATAGTCTGTAATAGGCAAATGAATATCGATTAGATTTTCATCAACGGCGATACCAATCCCTGTCGCAATGAAACTTTTAGCAACAGACATGGACATCCAATTAACATCACGCCCACCGGTTAACATATATCGCTCAAAACGAACCTCGCCATCTTTAATCACAAGTACAGCACTGGTATCGGTTTCACTAAGGAAGGTCTCCACATCAATCTGCTTGTCTTTGTATGAAAAGGCTCTGGGTAATTCGATGAGAGGTCCCTCCGCGAAGTCAAAGCGATTGGAAGAGGCGGTCATTGTCGAGACAGGATAAATCTCAGCCAGGCGATTGAAATTTTCATACTGTTCCACACCTGTAAACAATGTACCGACAAAAGCCACTCGATCCAGATTGCGCTTATAGAAATAGCCTAATCCGCTACCGACCAGAACCAGTGTGACAACGCTCCACAATATTACTTCCTTCATGCTTCTATTCCTCAGTCTTCTCATCTACCTAAGCACCTTGTTGAGCAAACGGCGGTGCTGTGTGGGATATAAGAAGCAGTGCTATGAGGAGTATCAAACGCATAGGTGGATAATAGACCAATCTCACTTAGTGGTCACACTACCTGGGGTCTCAGGGTGGCACTAGAAATCTTGTGAGCTAGTGTTAGGGGTTTCCTCTTCTGTTGTTCGCCAGTGGTGCCATATGGGACCACTGGCACTAAATTCTAAGAGACACTTTTCTGCATATAGTTACTCCGGTCTAGCCTGCTCATCGTACGTTTTGTACCTTTCTCTGGTTCATGGTGTATTTTTGGAGGCAATTCAAAACCCACTAATCGTTCGTCCAGAATAGTAATACATAGGTAGTAGGAGTCCTTTCCTGATAAGGGGGGGGTACCCCGGGGGTGGGTGTTGGCTA
>PVBE011278467.1_pt1 | contig 38386 bp, 31 predicted proteins | sample 1631181 | NCBI WGS metagenome assembly PVBE01 (sample SAMN08397723, study PRJNA350692) | Marine metagenome, whole genome shotgun sequencing project. | isolation source: water | place: Pacific Ocean | collected 2012-04
CTACTACTCTCTACAGCAAGACATTCACGCGCAAAAGCCTGATAGTGTGGAAAGATAATGAGAGCAGCTGAAAACGATGCTGCAACGATACAAAGCTGCATAAGATCTTGGTTTACATAAAGTAATGCCCTCCATTGGTTTCCATGGTCTCGTACTCGTTTCCACAACTGTCTTCTTCTACCTGCGATGTGGCGTCTTGGTTCCGTTACGGCATCTGATGCTGGCTCACAAAAGAAAACAGGCACGATTGCACCGATCATAAAAAATAACGATGTTGCTCCAAAAATCTTGTAAAAATTGCCTCTCGACTCAAGCCAAGGACCAAGAAAAATAATTGCCACACAAACAGCAACAATGCTCCCAATTGTTACGCTCACCACCATAAGCCGTCCACGACGAGCTGGAGAAACCAGTTTTCCTTGAAGAGATGCTGCTACAAGTTGATTGAGCCCATTTGAAATAGAAAATATTCCATACAGAAACAGAAATAATGCTGACAGCATGTGAGGATAAAACTCCTCAAGGGAAACCCACGCTAGCGACAATGCCGCAAAGCAGGCAGCCATAGAAAGAGATGTACAAACGAGAATCCATTTTTGGATAGCCAATCTACTGAGTCGACCAGAAGCAAATAACTGTGTCAGGCTCTGGCCAGAACGATTTAGAATTGGCAAAAGGCCGCGGAGAAATCCCGAATCTGCGACTGCATCAAGAATAGCGGGCATAATCACAGTTTCTGTTTTGAAGATCCAGCCTACACGAATCAACACCTGGTAGATCACAAAACAAAACATGTTTCGGATTTCTGGATTATTCCCCGCGTCGGCATCTGTAGTGGTTACATTGCACAGGATCCCATCCGGAGTACGATTCAGTTTTTGCTGAGATGTCATGACGCATGTAGCATGAGGTGCGAGAAGCTATGTTGTCCACTACTTGTTTTGATTGGAAAACGCCACGAAGCCTAAAGGGATGGATAGGCTTCTTAATTGTCACCCAGATTTGGCTCTTTTTCCTTCTTACTTGTTCAGTGGCCTACTGCAATGATAACGGCACACACTTTGTCTGGTTTGGTTGCTATACAAATAAGAAGAGTGGTGGTGAGGGTATTTATGTTGCTCGCTTTGATGCAGCCAGAGGGACACTCACACAACCTACATTAGCCGTTGCCACACCAAATCCGTCATTTCTTGCCATTCATCCAAAACTCCCTGTTCTTTATGCCGTTTCTGAAATTTCTGGTCTTGATGGAAAACCTTCTGGTGCTATTGCATCATTCCGAATCAACATGACCGATGGAAGCCTACAGAAAATAAATCACCAATCTTCTGGAGGAGCAGGTCCGTGTCATCTCTCGGTTGACCCAGGTGGCAAAGTAGTTCTTGCAGCGAACTATCGCGGTGGTAGCACTGTGTGCCTTGGCCTCACAGACACCGGGCATCTAAAATCTGCTTCAAAAGAAACTCCTGGAGGCTTTATCCAGCATCCATACAACCGTTCAGGAGAAACTGGTATCAATGAACAGCGTCAGGCGCAACCCCATGGGCACTCTGCTGATATTTTTCCAAATGGTCGCTTTGCCTTTGTCTGTGATCTTGGACTCGACAAAGTTTTGATCTACGACCTTGACCTTGGAAATGCCACGATTCAACCACATAGCTCAGTGTCTACTCAGGCTGGTGCCGGACCACGTCATTTTGCCCTACACCCAAACAGGAAATATGCGTATTGCGTCAACGAACTTGATTTATCCGTAACAGCATTTGCATTCGACGCTAACGCTGGCACCCTATCAGAACTACAGTCAATTTCCACGCTTCCAAAAGATGTAACAGACCGAAGAGGATTTTCTTGCGCTGAAATTGCTGCTCACCCTTCAGGGCGTTTTCTTTATGTATCAAATCGTGGCCATAACTCGATCACTACCTATCGCATCGATGAATCAACTGGAAAGTTGTCTTTTTCTGGAACTGTTCCTGCTCGCGTTGATACTCCTCGACACTTTGCTCTTTCACCCAATGGTAGACATCTTTTTGCCGAAGGCCAAAAATCCAACTCCGTAGCAATCTTTACCATAAACCCTTCAAGCGGCATGCTAGAATTCACGGGTCAAGATATCTCGATCCCATCACCTGTATCAGCTGTATTCAAACCACTTCATTGACGTATCCTGATGACGAGTTGCATTCTCAAATCGAAAATTCACCGTGCCTCAGTCACTGGCGCCTCCGTTGACTACGAGGGGAGTCTGACCATTGCATCAGACCTTGCTGAACGCGTCGGCCTTCGGGCGTATGAACGAATCTTGGTCGGTAATCTCAGCAATGGAGAACGTTTTGAAACGTATGTGATTTATGGTGATCCTGGCACAGGCGTTATTGAACTCAATGGTGCTACGGCACATCTTGGCAAAATTGGTGATCGACTGACCATTATGTCATTCGCATGGCTTGATGAGACACAAGCCAAGAGTCATGCCCCAGCGATTATTGTACTCAATGAAAAAAATGACATTACTCATTAGCCGTCTGTGTTATTCGTTGGCTGCTGGGAAAGTAACAGTTCTAAATAACTTCTCTTTTCATCTTCAAAATAGCCAAGTTCTTTCGCAAGGGATCTGATTGCATCTTGTGCCTGAACCACTTCTTCTTTGCCTGCTTGAAGTTCGAGTTCCATAAAATGCCCGAGGTTTTTCACGTGATCAAGTGCAATATCAATTTCACTCCCTCGCCAATGAACACGAACTGGCTGACGTTTCTTTTCAACTTCAAAAACTTTTTGAAAACCTAGTGAAACCAGCATATCCGTCCAGTCAAGAATGGTTTGATGACTCGGAAGACCGTGGTCTCCTAAGGGGAGTTCGATTTCGCGACGGGTCTTTGTGGAAGAATCAACTCGCGGTCCCTTCCACGTCATGACGACTTTTTGCCCCGACTTTCTTAACCGAAGAGCCTCATCCGTCTTCGAAAAATCTCGAACGGGATGTGCAAAATAGTAATCGATCTGTGAAATCGGATCGCCAAATCGAGCTGCAACATGTACAAGTTTTTTCTTTATCGATTCATCATCCTTGATTGGAAATTTCATTTCTACTTCGTACACTCCAAACCTCCCTTCGCCTTGCACACATCACTTGACAACACGCCACCCACCCCCTGCCTCACCTTTTCAATCGACCATGACACAAATAATACTTCGATGTCTTTTTCTCATCACCGTTTTTTTCATCGGCTGTGAGACACAAAAACTTCCCCATCCGTCAATTGGCAAGCTTGTTGACCAGTTACCTGCTGTCTCTGTCTCCAATCCTTCACAAGCAAGTCCAACGCTTGAGGGACGAGTCACACTTCTTAATTTCTGGGCAACGTGGTGTCCACCTTGTCGTCGCGAACTGCCAGGACTTTCTCGCCTCGCCACCAGGCTCGCTGATGAGCCACGATTTCAACTAGTTGCTATTGCTTGCGACCAGGACCGTCCTGACACACTCATTCCTTACGTGAATGAATTTCTCGAGGGACAACGCATTCATATCGATGCCTGGATTGACCCGAACGCATCTCTCCAAAAGATATTTTCTCAAGACTTTGGTTTTACGTCACTACCCACGTCTTATTTGATTGGAATCGATGGGCGCATTCAAAAAGTCTGGATTGGATATAACCGAGGCGATGAGTCTGAGATGGCACAGGCAATCGTATACGCCCTCAAGAATTCTGCTCTGCAGACTCAAGCAGAGAGAGCCGATTGATAAACTCCTTTGCCATGACTCCAGAATGAGTCTGGCTGGCAACTGCCGATCCTACTGCGACTCTCTTAAATCCCAATGCAACTAATTCATCAAGTCGCTCGATTGTGATGCCTCCAATCGCAAAGGCTGGCAAACTCACCGAACTGGTAACACTTATAAGAAAATCTGGTGACGCAAAATGCTGGAACTGTTTTGTAGTCGTTGGAAAACAAGGCCCTACTCCAAGGTAGTCCGCTCCATCAAGAATGGCTGTTTGAGCTTCACTCAGACTATGTGCTGTTCGTCCTACGATGGCACGGGGCCCGAGTAACTGTCGCACAAGAGATGTTGGCAGATCATCACATCCGACATGAACACCATCAGCATGAGTAGCAAGCGCCACATCAGCATGGTCGTTGACAATCACTAATGGTCGACGACCTCCGTCGCATGCATATCGCCGGGAGACATTAAGGGCCAGTTTTGTTCGTTCAACGAGACTTGGTATCGATAGATTCTTGTCACGAATCTGTATCATTCCAACACCAGCAGAAAAAAGTGCTTCAATGTGATCCACAAAGTTTTTTTCATCATGACTTGCATCAACCAACACATACAGATGGATGCCATCAAGCCGAGCAGTAGCCTTGACCGTACCAAGTATGGCTTTTTCCAGGGCATAGATTCTGAGGCGAAACGTTTCAAAGTCCTTACCAAGTTCAGGTGCAATCAAACCGACACATTCCTGAAGACTTCGAAGCGACTGTGTCGCACGAGCAACATTCGCTGCAACAAGATCCTCTGAACTATTGCGCACCTGGGCAGATTCTGATTCCATCAATGCGCCCACATCACCGGCGACATTTCTCATCGTTGACCGCCCCTTCAAACTATCACTCAGGAGTATGGCAACTAATTCGTGACGTATATCCTTCGCTAACTGTGTGAGGAATACATCATCAAGGACAAATCGCAACGTATCCTCAATCACTCGAATCGCCTCAACTGCCCGATTGGCCGAAGCATCGAAAAGCCGCCAGACACCGGGGTTTACCCGACACTGGATCTTCGAACCGTTGTCTTCTTTCGATTTCATCCCTTGTTGTAGCCTGCAGACATCTTGGAAAAATGGGGGGAGATCTCTACACTCTCCGGCCACTCAGTCTAATACGGAAACTCCTTCTATGGTTTTTTTTCGTTCATTAACGCTAATTTGGCCCGGTCTTCCTTGGCTTTGGTTACGTGGAAGTATCGGTGGGCTCGTCATAGCTCTTGCATTTGCTGTACTCCTCGACATGGCCATTCTTACCACATGGATTTGGTCTGATGTTGTCGATCTTCAAATCTCAATGGGTATTTGGACAACAACCTTTGCGGTATGGATCCTGGCAACGACGTCAGCTATTTCACGTTTTCCAACGCCAATTCCAAAAAAACAGGATGCACGGGTTGAACGATTGTTTCTAGAAGCGAGAAACGCATACCTTGCACACAACTGGCTCACAGCAGAGACACGAATACGTTCTTTACTTGCACTGGCTCCGACCGACGGTGAAGCACAGCTAATGCTTATCACAATGCTGCGACGTGTAAATCGCATACGAGAGGCACGTCACGCGTTGGAACAACTGTCTCGCAGTGATTCCGGAGCCCTCTGGCAAACAGAAATCAATCGGGAACGCCTTCTCCTTGAAGATGCTGGCCAGATAGATGAAAAAAAGGAAAATCAATGCGTTCTCAGGGCAATAGATGAGTCTTCAGCCACAGTGGAAGGCAAAAAAGCTGCCTGAGCCATATCTCACTGGATTGTGTCCTAACAACGGCATTGGAGGCTCGGCAGAGACTTTTATGGCCGTCTTCCCTAGAATGAGAATGCTGTTTTGGCCTGAGGTTTGCTCATTTCTTAAATGTCAGTTCAGGCCTGCCAGAATGACATGAACCCTATTTTGTCACCGAAGGAACTTCCTCATGTACGAGCGTTTCACCGACCGAGCTCGCAAAGTGATGCAACTTGCCAATCAGGAGGCTCAGCGTTTCAACCATGAATACATCGGTACAGAGCACGTACTGCTCGGTCTTATTAAGGAAGGGAGTGGCGTTGCTGCAAACGTCTTAAAAAACCTTGATATTGATCTTCGAAAAATCCGTATGGAGGTTGAAAAACTTGTTCAAAGTGGCCCTGACATGGTAACGATGGGAAAGCTCCCACAAACGCCTCGTGCAAAGAAAGTGATTGAGTATTCCATGGAGGAAGCTCGAAATCTCAATCACAATTATGTTGGAACAGAACACATTTTATTAGGCCTTCTTCGTGAACAGGAAGGTGTCGCGGCTCAGGTGCTCATGAACCTTGGACTCAAGCTTGAGGACGTCCGTGAAGAGGTGCTTAATCTGCTGGGACATGGAATGGAAGAGGGTGGAGAACGCAGTGGAATGGGTGGCCGACAAATGGCCGGTGCTGGTGGTGGTGGAGAGTCTTCTCCGAAAAGTGGAAAAAGCAAGACGCCCGCCCTTGATAGTTTTGGCCGTGACCTGACAGAGTTGGCTCGTCAAGGCAAACTCGATCCCGTGATTGGACGAGAAAAAGAAATTGAACGGGCGATTCAAATTCTGTGCAGACGTACAAAGAATAATCCCGTTCTGCTGGGCGAAGCGGGGGTTGGAAAAACTGCAATTATAGAAGGGTTTGCTCAGCGGGTCGTGAATGGCAATGTGCCCGAGTTACTTGCTGATCGCCGAATTGTTGTGCTTGATCTTGCAATGATGGTAGCAGGCACCAAATACCGTGGCCAATTTGAAGAACGCATTAAAGCAGTTATGAATGAGGTCCGGCGAGCCAAAAACACAATTCTCTTTATTGATGAACTCCATACCCTTGTTGGCGCTGGCGGTGCCGAAGGAGCCATCGATGCTTCGAATGTCCTCAAACCCGCTTTGGCTCGAGGTGAGATTCAGTGTATTGGTGCCACGACACTTGATGAATATCGCAAATACATTGAAAAAGACTCCGCTCTTGATAGACGATTTCAGATCATCATGGTTGAGCCTGCCAATAAAGCGGAGGCAGTCGAAATCCTTAAAGGGCTTCGAGATCGATATGAAAGTCATCACCGCGTTAGTATTTCTGATGAAGCGCTTGAGGCTTCAGTTGAACTTTCAAGCCGTTACATCACAGGCCGCGCACTTCCTGATAAGGCGATTGACGTCATTGATGAGGCTGGCGCCAGGGTCCGCCTCAAAGCAATGACCAAGCCGCCAGACCTGAAGGAAATCGATGATGAAGTTGAGCGTCTCAACAAAGAAAAAGAAGAGGCAGTCGCTAATCAGGACTTTGAAAAAGCAGCGTCACTTCGAGATCAAGCTGATAAATTAAAAAAGAAGAAACAGGCCATGACTAAAGATTGGCGTGAAAAGAGTCGCGAAGCAGATGGAGTTGTGGATGAGGAAGTAGTGGCTGAAGTTGTTTCAAAAATGACTGGGATTCCTCTCACACGAATGAGCACTGAGGACCAAGCACGGCTGATGGGCATGGAAGACGAACTCCACAAACGAGTCATTGGGCAGGATACTGCTATCAAAAGTGTTTCAAAAGCTGTTCGTCGTAGCCGTTCTGGGCTTAAGGATCCCAAGCGACCCATTGGTTCTTTTGTGTTTGCTGGCCCAACCGGTGTAGGAAAAACACTGCTTGCCAAAGCCTTGGCTGAATTTATGTTTGGTGATGCTGATGCCCTCATTCAAATTGATATGAGTGAGTACATGGAAAAACATAATGTAAGCCGCCTTATCGGTGCTCCTCCGGGATATGTTGGCTTCGAAGAGGGTGGTCAACTTACTGAAAAAATTCGCCGACGACCGTACGCTGTCGTCTTGCTGGATGAAATCGAGAAATCGCATCCAGATGTATTCAATATGCTCCTTCAAGTGATGGAGGAAGGACGACTCACAGACTCGTTTGGTCGCAATGTTGATTTTCGCAACACGATTCTCATTATGACGACGAATGCCGGAGCAGAAGCAATCAAAAATGAATCTTCTTTTGGTTTTCAAGCCCCAGATAATGACGCAAGTTATGACAGCATGAAATCACGCGTCAATGAGCGCATTGAAAAGGTATTTCGTCCGGAATTTTTGAATCGACTCGATGATGTCATCGTATTTCATCACCTCACTGTTGATAACCTGAAGCAGGTCATTGATATCGAACTCGAAAAAGTTCGTGAGCGTCTTCAGGAACGTGGCCTACAACTCGAACTGACTGACAATGCTAAAAAATTCCTTATCAAGAAGGGCTCTGATACCGATTTTGGTGCGCGTCCACTTCGTCGAGCGCTTGAAAACTTTATCGAAGACCCTGTAAGCGAGGAACTTCTCAAAGGAGAGTTTCAAGGTAAAGACACAATACAAGTGGATTGCAAAGAAGTGGCTGGCAAAAAACAGCTCACATTCACCGGTATTGTCACTGCCGTACCAGTAGCCTCGGGATCTGGGGAAAGTGCAGAAGATCGGTAGCACTGAGTTGTCCTAAGCTACCCATTTTTCTATGTAGTGATGTAATCGTCACAACTGCCTCAAGCCACCTGACACGCACGGCCGATTCTTCAAATACGAAGACGGCTCCGCTGCGCAGTTATCACAGATGGCAACAACAACAACAACAACCGCAAACCACTCATCAGGCTTTACGCACGCACTCACCGAACATGTTGCGAACCTGGGTTCTTTTGCGATGAACCAGATAGCAGGCATTGGTGACGTTACGTTGTTTTCACTGAAAACCATTGGGTGGCTTTTTTTTCGACGTCAGCGGAGAGATGTTCTCCTTCCTAATTTCTATCAAATTGGTGTGATGTCCTTGCCAGTTGTAGCGCTCACAGGACTTTTTATTGGCATGGTGCTTGCCGTCCAAAGTCACGCACAATTTGACAATCTTGGACTACAAACCCGTTTAGGCTCTGTCATCAACCTCTCACTGGTTCGTGAATTAGGTCCAGTTCTCGCCGCTACTATGCTTGCTGGCCGAGTCGGCAGTGCGATGGCTGCAGAACTTGGAACGATGCGGGTGACTGAACAAATTGATGCATTGGAAAGCATGGGGGCCAATCCGCTTTACTACCTCGTTGTCCCTCGATTTCTGGGATGCCTCGTTCTCATTCCGGCTCTCACCATCATGGCAGACTTTATGGGAGTGCTCGGTGGTTACCTTTATTCACACGGCATTCTTGGAATCGACTATTACCATTATTGGACAAATTCTCGTGCGTATGTTGATGCTTTTGATTTTCTGATGGGTATTTCAAAAAGTTTTTTCTTTGGTGCCGCCATCGCACTTGTTAGTTGTCATCATGGTTTCCATTGCAGTCAGGGCGCTGAAGGAGTTGGACGAGCAGCGACAAATGCTTTTGTCCATTCGTTTGTTCTTATTCTCATTTTAGATTTGTTTTTGGGCATTGGTCTCAACAACGTGCATGATTACATCCGTCCCGATGGACCTCGGAGTCTGCTCTAGCAGTGCTCTCTTATGACCGTAACAGTTCCTGCATCAAATACTACAACAGCTTCTCATACTTCACTGTTGTTGGAAGTTAATGGAATGTCTGTGAATTTTGGAAGCCAAGGCGTGCTGAAAAATATCACACTCTCAATTCCACAAGGACAGACACTTGTTATTCTTGGAGAGAGCGGTTGCGGCAAGACTGTTCTTCTCAAAACTATGATCGGACTCATTCGCCCCACAGATGGTGATGTTTTATTTCAGGGCGACAGCCTTCTTCGGATGAACGATCGAAAACTTGCTCATCTGCGAACACGCTATGGCTTTGTGTTCCAAGGAGCTGCGCTCTTTGACAGTTACACCATTGCTGACAATATTGCCTTTCCTCTTCGTGAACACACGCATGCTCCATCTCTTGAGATTGATGACATCGTGTCATCACTTACAGACGAGGTTGGGCTACCACGCTCGGCATTACAGAAGAAACCAATGGAGCTTTCTGGAGGCATGCGAAAACGGGCAGGCCTTGCCCGAGCACTTGCGCTTGATCCAGAACTTATTCTTTACGACGAACCAACAACTGGCCTTGATCCAATCATGAGTGATGTGATCAACGAACTCATCATGAAGGTGAAACAGAGGCCCAGAGTAACAAGTGTCATAGTGACACACGATTTGAATACTGCGCGGAAGGTTGCTGACCGCATTATCATGCTTTACCCATTATTCCGGCTCTCGCAGCAGGCTCCTCAAATTGTTTTTGATGGCACACCAGATGAACTTATGTCATCAAAAGATCATCGCATTCAGCAATTTGTGGAAGGTCGAGCTGGAAATCGACTCACTGAAATGCAAGAAGAGTCCAAGGCACCCAACATGACGGTAGAAAAGCAAGAAAGCGAGAATGCGAAATGAATGACCGTGTCATGCAATTTCGTGTCGGCGTAATGGTCCTTGCGACTGCAATCATCGCTGGCATTCTTATTGTTCTTTTTGGCGACTTGCCTTCATTGGTGCAAGCGACATACCCAGTACAAATGGCTTTTACGGATGCGCGAGGTGTTGCTGATGGCACTCCTGTTCGCAAAAATGGAATTTTGGTCGGAAGTGTCTCGCGAGTGCAACTTGATGAGCGAGGCGGTGTGAACATCGTTGCTGATATCAACTCATATGTTCCCATCTATCAAGATGAACAACCGCGTATTGTCACAACACTTCTCGGTGATGCGGAAATCCAGCTTATCACTGGGCGAATCATCGCTCCTCGGCAGCCTATAGCCTCTGAGCAGGTTCTTGTTGGACAAGTCGCTCGTGATCCATTTGAAATCTTTGCAACCCTTGAACCAAAGTTTGGTACAACCCTCGACTCACTCGCTGAGGCAAGCCAATCTGTTTCCAAACTTTCAGCCAATCTTGACCGAGTATTTCTTGGAGACGATGATGCTTTTGCTCAAATGGTCAATAAGACCGAATCCGCATTAGACGCCTTCAGCCAAGCAATGACAAATATCAACGATGTCATGGGAGATCCTACTGCTCGGGAGCGACTCAAGACCACAATTAATGAAATGCCTAACGTACTCACTGACCTTCGCACATCGGTTCAAGGTATTGGCACGACGCTGGATAGTGCTGATCGGAACCTCAGAAATCTAGAGGGGCTCACTCGTCCACTTGGTGAACGAGGGGGACAAATCGTCGCACAACTGGATAACACAATTAGCCGTCTTGATGAGGTCTTATCTCAGGCCGTGACATTCACTACGGCACTGAATGAATCACAAGGGACTCTCGGCCGTTTGGTAAAAGATCCTCTTGTTTATGAAGAACTTGCTCAGGCTGCTACAAATGTAAATTGCCTTACAAAAGAATTACGCCCCATTGTAAATGATGTTCGTGTCTTCACCGATAAAATCGCAAGGCATCCAGAACAACTTGGTGTTCGGGGGGCTATGGATCGACGGCCAGGCCTTAAATAATGAAGCCTTGAGGCCCGGCGACGTATTCAACGCACTGTAGGTCCAGAGATTCAGTCGATCTGACCAATGCATCGACAGATGCAGAGCATGCTGCCAATCACTCGCGTCTGACGAATCTTCCTCCCATAAACCAATTCAAGCGTGTAGAGGAATACGTGGGGCCTTCAGCCCTTTTCAGCCTCCGCAAATTGCCACACTCATTCTGGAGTGCCTTAAAATGGATCAGTTACGCGGTTCATGAGGGAAACAAACCAAGTTTTTTCGCAAAAAAACAAGTTTTTCACAACCTTTCCCTTGAAGACTTCGTACTGTGGATTAGTCTCGAAACACCGAAATTTCGAGGAGTTCTATCCATGTCTATATCTGGTGCCTTTCCGTTTGTAGTTCGCCCCTGCGTCCAAACTGCTGGATGCGCCATCTTGGCATATGTTGCATATGTTTTTGCACCAACGCACGATGCAGTTGCTCAATGCTGCGGTCAAATATCTACGCCCGTTATGACTCAAACCTATCGCCTTGATTACAAGACGGTATACGAAGAAGAAAAAGTAACTGCTTACCGTGTGACGTACAAAACTGTTTATGACGACAGGGTCTACACGGTTCAAAAGCCTGTCTGGGAAACTCAAACTCAGCAACGACGTTACACGGTTCAAAAGCCTGTCTGGGAAACTCAGACGCGTGAAGAACGATATACCGTCATGAAGCCTGTCTACGAAACAAAAATTGTTGATCAGAGCTACAACGTCGTACGAGACGTGGTTGAAACAGGCACCCGTGAAGAACGATATACCGTCATGAAGCCTGTCTACGAAACATCTATGCAAGAACAGGTTCGCACTGTTCGACGCCCTGTATACGAAACAGCTGAACGAGAAGAAACATACACCGTTGCTGAGCCAGTAACAACAACACGCACCGCGTATTCCATGACCACGCAAGCCGTCGATACAGTTACACCAGTTGCTACACCAGGAACAGCACAACTTGGTTGGTCATATGGTGGATGGGCTGTGAACCCGTATACAGGCCGAACACGATGGCAGCGCGGTGGTTACACATGGGCCATGACTCCGGGTGTTGTTGTGAATCAGGTAAATCGTGTCTATCAACCCACATATACACCAATTCAGGTGCCACAGACAACGATGGTCAACCGAGTTGTCTCACGTCGTGTTCCGGTACAGACTGTTCGTTATGTTGACGAGCAAGTAGTGCAACGGGTTCCTGTTCAAACCATGCGAATGGTAGCTGAACAGCAGGTGCGTCAGGTGCCGGTGCAGACAGTTCGAAAAGTGGTTGAACGAGTTGAAAACAAAGTGCCCGTGCAAACCGTACGGATGGTAGCCGAAGAGCAAGTCCGACAGATTCCCGTACAAGTCTGTCGATATATCACCGAGGAACGAGTACAGCCTGTCAACGTTCAGGTTTGCAAATATGTAACAGAACAGCAAACAGTCAAGGTGCCGAGAATCGTTGAAAATCGAGAACCGATCTCGTACACCGTTCGTAAGCCTCGTACTGTTATTACACGAATCCCATTAGATGCGTGTGGAAATCCTATCCACACGCCGCCTCCGTCCCTGACACCCTCAGTTACTCCTTCGAATCCAGCTGCTCCACCAATGGCGCCTGCTGCCGCCGCTCGACCGACACTGCCTGCAGTAAATACGTCAGAGGACTTCGATCAGAAAACATTTAGTGACTCAGCGGCCGATGTCTCTCTCAAAGACAGCCCTGCTGGATGGGGCAGTTCAGATCTCGAACACATTGACCCTGAATCGTCTACCGTACAAGCTAATAAGCCAGTCACTGCAGAGCTTGGTTCAATCAACGAGGAGATTGATGAAACAGACACCGACACGTTCCCTGAAAACAATCAGCCAACACCAAAAGTAGCACCGCTACGTGGTCCGTCAGTAGAGCCTGGGTTACCGGCCGGTAGTACTCGAGATATTCCAGCAGATGAAACATCAAGCACGCTTTTGCAGCCCAGCCAACACGGCAAGACCACTTGATTCATCTAAAAATCCTAAACATCTTCGCTTTTTTAGGACTCTCTAGACAGGGCATGTTCTCATGCCACAATACGATGAGATTCACAATTGGAGGTGTTCCATGGTTATGTGTCTTCGTTTCTGCATATGTTTTCTCTTGCCCCTTATCGCTCTTCCTACAAACGCTGCAGTTCTTCGAGCATTGATTATTGATGGCCAAAACAATCACAAGTGCTGGCCACAAACAACGCAAATCATGAAACGTCATTTGGAAGACACAGACATGTTCTCCGTTGATATTGCCACTCATGCTCCTCAGGGAGAAGACCCCTCCTTTCAACCGACATTCAGTGATTATGACGTCGTTGTGAGTAATTTTGGGCACGGTGCTACCTTATGGCCAATGGCAACTCGAACTCGTTTCGAAAACTATGTCCGCTCTGGAGGTGGACTGGTCATTGTTCATGCAGCAGATAACTCATTCCCCTCCTGGGAAGCCTATAACCGAATGATCGGTCTTGGAGGCTGGGGAGGCCGAAATGAAACAAGTGGACCTTATGTTTACTTTAATAATGACGGCAAACTTGTTCGTGATACAACGGCCGGTCGAGGAGGGAGTCATGGCCCCCAACATGAATTCGCAATTATTGTGAGAGACGCGGCACATCCGATTACAAAAGGGATGCCAGCAAGGTGGATGCATACCAAGGACGAATTGTACGATAGCCTCAGAGGACCTGCTGAGAATATGAAAATTCTAGCCACCGCCTTTTCCTCAAAGACAAAACGACATGAGCCAATGATAATGACTATTGATGTCGGCAAAGGACGAGTCTTTCACACTCCAATGGGGCATGAAACGTATTCAATGGAGTGCATTGGCTTTATCAGTACCCTTCAACGAGGAACTGAGTGGGCAGCGACGGGAACGGTTACCATTCCAATACCTGACGACTTTCCAAATGCCTCTCAGAGTCATAGTCATTCTCTTCAGCCGTAAAGAAGCATTTCGTGCTGGACGACGGAACCACCGTACTTGGCGTTGATTTTACATCAACACCCTCATTGAAGAAACCAATTACTGTTGCCACCGGAAAGTGGCATCGTGACTCAGGTGGCGGCGTATACAAATTAGACGAGGTCCGACGAATAGAGAGCTTTGAGGACTTCGATGCCCTTCTTCAAAAAAAGACCTCATGGATTGGTGGCTTTGACTTGCCATTTGGTCAACCACGCATGCTCATCGAACACCACGGCTGGCCAGTGCATTGGCCAGATTTCATTCATTTTTATTGCCAACAATCCAGAAATGACTTGAGAGCTATTTTTCGACAGTGGTGCAATAGTCGACCGACAGGAAATAAGTTTGCCTGGCGAACAACTGATAAAGCTGCTGGATCAAGCCCCGCTATGCGGTGGACAAATCCACCAGTTGCTTGGATGATGCATGCTGGTATTGAGCGAATGCTCAATGCGGGGCTTTCTTTTCCAGCGCATCAACATACCGGTGCTTCTGATCAACCGCCGCGAATTGCCCTTGAGGCATATCCTGGTTTTACCGCCAGAAAGATTACAAAAAAATCATATAAAAGTGATACTGTTGCCAAGCAGACAGAGATGCGTGAAAAAGAACGAAAAACGATCATGCTCGCCTTAATGAATGGAACTGCCGAGCTCAATACCCACGTTGCCATGAGTCGTTTATGGCAAACAAAACTTCTTCATGATGGCAGTGGAGACTTACTTGATGCTGTTATTTGTTCGCTTCAGGCCGCTCACGCTGCCAGTGAAGAACACTACGGCCTCCCGAAAGACCTTGACCCACTTGAAGGATGGATCGCAACGGCACCATTTGACGATTCACACAACTGAAACCTGCTAATCACACACCCATCTCATAAACGTTTCAATGGTTGGAATCTGATGCTGATAAACCCAATGAAATAATACCGTTATAAGAAATAAAAACCCCACAGCGAAAGCAAGAGAAAAAACAGGCGGCATGGCAACTTGCCAAAGTCCAGTTGTATCACCGAGAACAGTCTTTCCGTATAACCACAATGGCCACAAATGAACGATATGATGCAATAGGTAAATTGATAGTGAATAACGACTGAGCGGACTTATGTACTGAATATATATCTTCCATCGCTCAGCATCTTTATTGAGGACTCTCTGAACGACCATCAAAACAACAATGCTCGTCCCAAGTGTCCCGAGCAGGTAGGGGATTGAAGGAGGAAACATGGACCATCCACGACTCGATCCACCCGTTATATATATTGGCATCAGAGACCATGCCATCATGAGGGCATAAGAAATCACGATACTGATAACTGCAAACCCACAAATTTGAATTTTCTGTATTTTACGTGATTCAACAAAAAGAAAACGAGCGAGTACATAACCAATCATTGGAAGAGCAAGCCATGGAAAGACTGGAAAGTAACCGACGACGAGCCAGCCAAGAAGAACATCGGAAATAGTAAAGTCATAATCAAAATAATATGCCTGCCAGAACGCGGGGTAGTCAGCCATGACTCTCAAGATGGGACTGATTGCAATCGCTAACCCTGCCGACAAAATAGTGATGTTCTCTGGCATTTGACGCACAACACTGAGCGCAAGAAGTGCAAAGCCAATCAAAGTGAGGATATCCCAATTGAACACATCTTCTGGGAGCCACACCAGTACATTGAACATAAATCCAAGGCCGATAAGAAATAATCCACGACGAATGGTCCTCTTTGAGATCATTTCATCTGTGTAGCCTTTTTCTTTTTGAACAATGGACCACAGCCGGTAGCTCATTCCTGAGAGAAGTGCAAATGTGGGAGCGGCAAAGCCCGTTGGCAACCACCACCCATAGTCCACACCAAGAATCATTCGCTCTCCGTCCCCATACAGTCCTGATAAGTTTTCAATAAAGTGGACAGTGACCATAATGGCAATTGCCATTGCTCGCAGCACATCGATGGACGTTTGACGAGACACCAAAGACCTATTCACGAGGATCCTGAAGCAGAAAGAATATCTATTACTAAGATTGCTGTTTGAAGAATCAGCAGAATGACAATATCCCACTCAAGGCCCATCTGTCGGCGAGCTATACCAGATTCCGTCACTCGCTGTCCGCAGGCCTCATAAAACTGCCCAAGTATTTCTGCACGATCAACTGCAAATTCATGTCGATCTGCCAGGCGTGTTCGATCGCGAAGTCTCTCGGAAAGCTGGCTTGCAATCGTTGGGGGATACACTGGAGGTGCATGGATCGTTGGTGTTAATATGGCCAGCCCCGTTCGTATGACGACTGATTCATGAAATCTATTCGCCAACTGGCTGCGATGGGAACTGTTTTCTTCAAACTCAAAGGCGTGTTTGGCATCACCATCAAGTGATTTCAGGAGTGCGTCACACTTGCCTTCAAGTTCAATAAGCCTTGTCGCACATTGTGAAAAATCAATAACGGATTTTATCAACAAATCAAGGCGTGATGAGGGCCCAACGATTGAAGCCCGTTTTCTCGACCAGGCAACATAGCAGCCGTAAAGCGGCACTGTGACTGGGGGAATTGTTTCTTCCTCATCTGACTGATTATCTACTACCCAGGCTGTTACTTTATCAATAATCTCATCGCTCATTGAATCTTCAGCACTAGCTAATTCAACCTGAACAGGCACAATCAATAAATCAAAATGGCCCCCATGACACTGAGATCGTTTTTCAACATATGCGTCTGCTGGTAGTCCAGCTGGCTTCCGAGGACTGTCGTCACTTTGCTCGACATAATCAATATTCACAACAAAAGCTCCATAGCATTTCTGATTTAATTTCTAGGAATTCATTTTCTCTGCCGTGATCCAACCAGCTACATATTCTGCTGAATCAAGGACGCCATTCAGGGTTGAATCATAAAGGTAGTCGCCCACTACAAACAGGTTCTTATGGGCAGGCGATGGGCGATGACGTTTATCTTCACTCTGCCGTTTCCAGCCACCGGGAAGAGCACTTACAGCCCCAGTCCAACGATGGACCTGACTTTCAATAACGTGTTCACGGCACGTGGCCAAAGGTGGTGGAAGTGTGTCGAGTACCGTAGCAACAAGTGTTTCATCGTTCATCTTCGACATATTCACTGCTGGTTCACCAGCAAGCAGCCACCCCAAGACACCATAGTCTGAACGAGGATCCCGAGCTGATTCAATATATAAACACGTACCACCGAATGAGTCCAGCATGAGAAATGCATCATCACCAGGAAGCCGATCCACTGGCTGACTCAAGAGTACGCTTACCCTTAAGTAATGAGCTGGATGATCATGATGACAAACATGTTTTTGCATAGACTCACACAAAGCATGGCCTTGAAACGAAATGCATTTCAAAGCGTCCATGGGAAGCGCAAGGACTACTTGATCGTACTCCTCATGGTAGATCTCTTCCCCACGTTGGTATTGAAGGCACATACCTCCCCGATCTCCCTCACGGACAGCCAAAACCTTTACATTGAACCGCACGTCTGCCTCAAGACGTGCTGCAATCGCGTCAATCAACTGCTCGTTTCCACCAGCTATACAGTACAATTGCATATACGCTGGATCATTCATCAGATAGTTCTGGAGTCCATATCGAAGGTCTGTTTCCATAGGTTCTGTAGCAAGGTCACTGTGGATCATTGCCTTGATATATGTTTGCGTTTCTGGACTTCTTAGTTCTCCAAGTGAATCACTAAACCGCCGATGAGGAACAGCATCAATGGCATGACCTGACCCTGACTCATAAAAATCTGCTGGCGTCATAGCAGATCGTGAGCGGACATCGAAATTGATCAACTCTTTTTGGACTTTGGCTCCAAATACATCCTTCACATCATTCAGATTGGCAAACTGCCGATCTGCAAGAAAGACTGATGCCCCTCCCAGTGGAACTGTTGGTAAGCCAAGCCATGACACCATCTCTCGCAACGGGTCTTCACCCACCGGTGAGTAATCATAAAACTCTGCAGCCCCTGCTTCATAGCAAACGTTTGCTGAACCGAATGAAGGCGTGTGTACCTTTCCACCAAGGCGATGTGAAGCTTCAAAAACGGTCAGTGACAATGGCTTGGCGATAGCTTGTTCGAGATGCCAGGCTGTGAACAATCCTCCCGGCCCGCCTCCAACGATGGCTATCCGTGGCACTCGGCCTGGGACATCAAGCGATCCTCTAGTCATGGGTTCTACTGCCTATTCAAAGCAACTGAATAAACAGGCTTTATAACCGATTTTTTTTGAATGATATGCCTTTTCTTTTTAAATGCTCTTGCGGCCAGCCCAGCATGAAGGGCCTTCTTCTAGGTGCGCGATTCACGGCTCCTCAACAAGCGTCAACGCCAAAAACAAGAGAATAAATGACGGGAAGCTTTTTGGCGTTAATTTTCGGAGGATGGCCTTCTGGGTGGTGGCGGCCTGAAACCAGGTGGTGGTGGCCTGAAACCAGCACCTGGACGTCGACGTGCAGATTGCCCACTCCGACCACGACGTTCAGAGAAACTCGGGTCGGGCTCACCCCGTAAATAGCGAGGAATAAAAGGGTAGGTATCTGTGAGAACGTAGTAGTAGATACCGTTCGGATACTCTGGTGTGACTCCATGGCGACCGTTGCACTGATCAAGGTCACCCGAATCTTCAACAAATTCGAAGTCCTGCGTAAAGGTACCGTCGTATTGGCCACCTGGTCCGCCATCACTTCCAGTGCGAGGCCGATTCCCTTCCTTGAGTTGCCAGCTTGGTGCCAGTTTTTTGAGTCCACTCTTCGGATTATCGGGCTCGCTGTAGCCGTACTCAGTGTAGATTGGAAAGCCATCTGCGGCGTAGCCAACAAGGATCATGTCCTTTTTTCCATCTAGCTCGTGTAATCGTGCATTCACAACCGGTTGCGGAATACCGTGATAGTGGTACAAGCCGGTGGGTTGGACATGAGCAAGGCTATGGTCAAGGCCGAGGTGAATCTTGCCGGACATGGCGTCGTAGTTCCAGCCAGAGTTCCTATCAAAATTCCAGACTTCTGCAGTACCTGGTTCAAATGGGACGCCGTTAATGGCGACACCCATCGGATACCGCACTGCATGCGTAAGTTCATCTGCAAACGTTGGCTGCAGTGTCATGCGGAACTGAAGTTGTTGTTCACGGATTGTGTTCGGATTTCCACTATTGGGGAATACACCTGGAAGGTGGTCCGGGATTGCGTTTGAACTGATGTATCGAAAGCCATCTTTTTCAACCATGTCCACCTTTGGCTGAGCAGGGTGGCTTTTGGCGGTTGGGATCGGTTCGGGTGGTCGCATCCAAGGTGGATTTCGGAGGGCAGCATCAGCGATTGCTGCAATGCAAATCAGTAAAACCAATGCGAGACTATAGCGGCTGGTAAGCCAAGCAAAATTCTTCATCACGATTTTCCTCTCAGACTGCCGAGCGGAAGGTGTTACTCGACTTGTAAATCTTAGACGATGTTGTAATGAGTTGATATCCAGACTCTCAAAAACGTATTTCAAAGTAATTCTTCAACGCAATAACACCACAAAAGTTTTGTATATCTCATGCCAAACTCTAGACGAATGGGTATTTGTTCGTTAGATTTTTGCTTTTCTGGAGTTGTACTATGCCCCCTTCGGTCAGGGATGACCATCCGACGTTACCTTTCTCATTCTCATGTGCCCATCCTGCGCCTGCCCAAGCCGATCGAAAACGCAAGGGCAATCGAAAGCACAAAATCGTTCAGGAAGCCCCTGAAGACGTTGAGGAGGCTGGGGTTCGAAGGCTTTACACCGTTTCCATGATGGCTGATGTCCTTGGTGTTCCAAAGGCAGCTGTTCGCCACTGGGTGCGTAGTGAGTTGCTTCTAGCCACAAAAAAAGCTGGGGCTCTTGAGTGGTTTGATTTTCAACAACTTGTCATCGGACGCACATTAGCCCGACTGCTGATGAGCGGTTTCTCACTCCGTGAAATTGATGCAAAACTGACAACACTCGTTCCTACAAGCCAATCGAAAGTAGTGCCGTGTACGAGTATGATCCTCATTGACGGCCGTAGGCTGAGTATAAAAAAACGAGGAATGATCTTAGGTGCTGGCGGACAATTGCAATTCCGATTCTACACTGATGCACTACATGACGTCGACTCTGCACATGAACAAATAGAGCGGCACTTCGAAACAACAACGATCAACGACCGAGAGTGTTCCGATAACTCAGTTGAACTCCCTATCGGAGCAGAACTTTTGGATCTTGCTGCTGATCTTGAATCAAATGGCGAATTTGTTGAAGCAGCAGAAGCCATACGAGCTTTCCTGCAATCAGAACATCCATCACCGCAAGTCATGTTCATGCTCGCAGAGTTGCTTTATCGTTCTGGCGATCTGACTGCAGCCAGAGAACGCTACTATGCCACTCTTGAAATGGATGCCGATCATCTGGAGGCTCGCACGAGCCTTGCTTGTGTCTTAGCAGAGTTAGGAGACCATGAATTAGCGATTGCCGCATTAGAAGGCGTCTTGCGGCAAGAGCCTGAGTATGCCGATGCTCATTGGCACATTGCGAGCGTACTACACGAATGCGGCCAACTTTCTACTTGTCGCCAACACCTAAGAATTTTCCTTGCACTTGCCCCTGAAAGCCCTTGGGCGTCACTCGCCCGAGAGCGACTACAGCAATAATGGGCTAGTATGCTCCCCACGGTCCTCGAACTTCATAGACACCAAACTGCACAGTATCACTTGGCTGGGTAGGCGTTGGCAGAAAACGACCACCCGCACCAGGAACGACACCGACCCCAGGATAGGGACGACGAAACTGCGAGTACAACGGCGTCACGCGCGAACTTGGCACACCCCAAGAGTATTCAGACGTAAATTCTGCAGTGGGTGGCACGACGAGAGCCAAGGGACGACCAATTGATGGATCATACCAGACACTATGCCAGCTCAATCCCTGGCTTCGTAGGAAATAACGCTTTTCAACAACATCGTGCTTCAAGCAATGACCAGCATGACCGTGGCTGCCACATGCGTGTGGACAGCGGACACCGTGGCGTCTGCATGACATACATTGCTGACAATGACGATAGCGACCACATGGTTGACAGTCTGTAGTTCCACACTGATCACATTGTGAATGTCGGTGAGCAAAGCCTCCGGCCCATGTCACACTCGTAATGCCACAGATGATAATAATTCCACATATGACTATCTGCCACAAACGTTGAAGATACATCCTCATTCTACGAACTCCTTTGTCTGTGACGTGTTTACCACCAGTATGCATTCACTCTTGTTCGCATACCTGTCGTACAACATGACCTCACGTACCGACGACGATGTTGATATAAAAACTCATGAGGCATAAAGGGTGGATAGGTATTCCACGTATGCCCAACACGTGGAGGCACTGGACGTGGTGAAACATAGAGCTGGGCACCTACTCCTGGAGCAGATCCTGCTGGAACTGGTGGCACCCAGTAATTGTAAAAAACATCTGGAGTTGGTCCTTCCACGCCTCTCTCGAGGGGCACTGCCTGTATTTGGGATACAGTGCAAATGGACATGAAGATGGCAAACAACGTACAAGCTGTCAGTCGAAACTGTGCTGGAAATTCCATTAATGATCCCCTGAAGCTGGAAGACATGACCCTGCTCGACCCTTTACCGTCCCTTCGGCGTTTGGCGGAACTACCAATAAGACGGCAGTTCCACAACCGTCAAACTCCACCCCTCTTGCCAAGCCCGCGGCTGCCGATCACAGTCTAGGCGAGGAATCATGGCTAAAAAGAAGACTTCTACTCGTCGAAAAAGTGCACCATCACAACGGTCGCAGACCACACGTACGTCTTCGCCAAAAGCGAAGAGAACAAGGCGACGAGCAACAGCGCATGCACTAGCTGCTGGCCAACGTGATATTTCTGTGAGTGAGTTCTTTGCTAAAAACCGCCACCTTCTTGGTTTTGATTCTCCTCGGAAAGCTTTACTGACAAGCGTCAAGGAGGCTGTCGACAATGCCTTGGACGCCTGCGAAGAAGCCGGAATCCTTCCTGAAATTTGGGTGCATATTGAACAAGTGGGTGACTCTGCTTCTCGATATCGCATGGGAGTTCAAGACAATGGACCGGGCATCGTCCGAAAACAAATTCCTCTCATTTTCGGAAAACTGTTGTATGGCTCTAAGTTTCATCGACTTCGAATGAGTCGTGGGCAACAAGGAATCGGTATTTCTGCTGCTGGAATGTATGGAGTTCTCACAACCGGAAAGCCAGTCAAAATCATTTCGAAAATTGATGCTAAACATCCTGCTCATTACTACGAACTTCGAATTGATACAAAGACGAATCAACCTCAGATTCTCAATGGAAGAGGGGAAGGAGTAGATATTCCCGCTGGTAGCAGTGGTGCTTCATTGATGAAACGCCACTCCATTGAATGGGTTTCTGAGAATGATGATGGCAATCAAATCAATCACGGAACACGTGTCACGATTGAAATGGAGGCAAAGTTTCAACGCGGAAGAGGAAGTGTTGAAGAATATCTTGAGCAGACAGCAATATCGAACCCCCATGCCCGATTTCATTTTATCGGACCAGATGGAAAAGAAAGGATTTTTGAGCGCGCCAATGATGAGTTGCCACCAGAACCAAAGGAAATCAAACCGCATCCGTATGGAGTAGAACTTGGCCGCCTTGTGACCATGCTCCAAGAACATCCAAAACTCACCCTGACGCAGTTCTTAACTCAATCTTTTTCCCGCGTATCAAGTGGCACTGCAAAAAAACTCTGCACTGCAGCGAATCTCTCTCCTCGAGCTCCTGGAAAGAAACTTGGGAGAGGCGAGGCTGATTCACTTTTCAAAGCCATTCAGGACACAAGAATACCTCCGCCATCAACGGATTGTGTTGTTCCTATTGGTGAGCAAAGGCTGCTAGCAGGTTTACATCAAGTTGTACCCGGAGAGTTTTTCACAGCGGCAACGCGACCACCCGCCGTTTATCGTGGCAATCCATTTGTGATTGAAGCAGCTCTGGCTTACGGGGGTGGGGTATCCTCTCAGCGCATTAGTCGTGAAGCATTAGTTGAATTAGCTACAGAAAGTGACTCTCGAAGTCTTCGTCAATTTCTCACAACAACGTTTGCCGGAGTTGGATCAGAAGGTGCCGATAAGATTCTCAATGAAGCCCAATTAGCTCCGCGTCAATCGCCTTCAAAACTAAGCAAAAAGCAGCTTGATGCACTGCACGATGCCATGCAGCATGTCAATGCAGAAGAAGGCCAATCGATGAATGTGCTTCGATACGCTAATCGAGTGCCCCTCCAGTTTCAGCCGGCGGCCTGCGCAATCACACAAACCATTACGTCAACAAACTGGCGTTCCTATGGCTTATCGCAATCCCGAGGCAACCTTCCGAGCGGTCCGGTCACTGTGATGGTTCATATGGCCAGCGTGTGGGTCCCCTTCACAAGTGAGTCGAAGGAAGCGGTCGCGCACTATCCAGAAATTCAAAAGGAAATTCGTCTCGCATTGCAGGCCGTTGGTCGCAAGCTGGGAATGTATTTGCGGCGGCGGCTGCGAGTTGCGCAAGAAGGACAACGTCGCAGTGTTTTTCTCCGTTACCTTGGAGAAGTAGCGACGGCTGTTTCAACAATCAATGGGTCGGATAGAACAGCGCTCTATGACAAGTTACTTGTTGTCGCAAAAAAGAAAACTTCCGACGCCGATGTTAAGCTTGACGATCGTGGGAAGCCAATTGAAGAACCGAATGAATTGGACCTTGGTGAAAACTGCATCATCATCACGCAGAAAAAATCACTTGAGCAAAACAATAATGACGATCATGATGAACGCCCAGCACCAAAGCGAACTCGAAGAAGACGAAAAGCTCACTCGTAGGTTTTAAGTCCACCTGTTCACTGTTCCTGAATTACACTCATTCACAACCATGACTGATATCTTCGATTCACTCACCGCAACCGCCGCGAACGATGGTGTCCACGTAATGCTCGAAGAACTTGCCCAGTCACTTCGGGAACGGCATCGCTGGCACGCACTGTTTGACCTCCGGCTCATGCAGGCACGCATAAAGCTTGGACTGCCTCCCACTGGTGATATAGGTACGCCTAATGCGGCAACGCAGGAACAACTTGACCAAGCCTCGCTGACTGCCTGTAGCGAAGTTGGTTGGCCTCTGTTGGAAGCAGGAGAGGTTACTGCTGCCTGGATGTATTTGCGTGCCACTTCAGCGCAGAATGAGGTGGCGAAGAAACTTGCTGAATTAGCGGCTTCACCACCTGAAGATGAAGAAACTGCAATGGCTCAAATGCAGGACATTATTCAGGTGGCATTATGGGAAAATGTTGATCCAGCACTTGGCATCCGCCTCGTCATCGAATCTCAAGGCACATGCAATTCGATAACAGCATTCGATCAGGTCATCACTCGACTCCCTGGCTTTCAACAGCAAAGTGCGATTGCTGTTCTTGTTCGTCACCTGAATGAAGAGCTATGTGAAGCTCTCAAAAATGATCTCGCCCAAAGAGATAGAACAGACAAAAAAAAACTCTCCGAAGCCCTCTCCATACCAGAACTCCTGGAATCCGCTGGAGGACTTCACGACGATCCAAGTTTTCATGTTGATGTGTCACACCTGCAGTCTGTGCTGCGTTTTGCTCGAATAAGCACTGACATGGAAATCATACAATTGGCATGGGAGCTTGCTGTTTATGCGTCTCGTCTTCCAGAGAATGTGACATACCCTGGAGAGCCCCCATTTGAAAAGGTCGGAGAAGCATCCTGTCTGTTTTTTGGTGCGTTACTTGGGAAAAATGTTGACGAAGCTCTTGCGTTCTTTCGCAAGGCCATCACCCCAGAGCGTATTGCCGCCGGTGAGACACTTCCCTCAGACACGCTTCTTTTTCTACTTTCACGCCTTGGTCGTTCTGCTGACGCCGTTCACGTCGCACTTGAACGACCACCTCAATCAAACATGCCGAGTATGTTTCAGGCTGCCGGCATGCTCCCCTCACTTGTTGAGCTAGCTATCAAAGGAAATAAACTCGACGATGTCCGCCATGCCTGTAGAGAACGTGGTGATGAAATTACATTCGCTGCAACCTGGCTGAATACATAAGAGCACTAAAGACCACCTTTGCATCGGTGGCACGAAGATCGAGTGTCGTAGCCAAGATATTCAGGCGGCATAAAACCACGGCCTGGTGCCATTTGCCATGGAGCCAACAAATCACTCCTTGGCATCCCTCCATAACAGCTTCGCCATCGATTGCATTTGTCACATGGATCGGGACATCTACCTTCTTCAGGGACAGCCCCCCAATACCTTGGGCCACAGCCGGTGTTTCCGTATGGCGAGCATGCAACCCCACGATCACATGGTGAACAATGAAACACGCGTGGATATTCACCTGCATCAGTCGTGGAATCAACCGAAGCCAAGAAACCACTCACTACAACGACGCAACAAAACTGCATAGTAAAACTTTTCATGCGTGTCGTATCGGTCACAGATTCGCCCAAACTCCCCGGTGAAGGGTCGTTGTCAGTAAGGTGCTCTTCAAGTTACCTATTTTATTCGTAGTTAATGCATGGATAGCTACAGCTCAAGGGTCAATGCTGGGCCCTCAGAAACTCTTGACTGAGACTCCTTCGACTCTGGCGATGACTTGGTGCGCACCACATGCCCGGAATAATCCTCAGAGGTCACGTGGGATTGCTCACACTCTAGATACTGGCCAAACAGGCATGCGCGAACAGTCTGCATAGCTCCTCTTTTCACACACTTAGGTACTGAGAAACTGAAGGAGATTCTGCTGCATGAGTATGCTGCCGTGTCACTTGGGCCTTGGCCCATGTCGGCCCATTCGTTGTTTTGTCTGTTCTTTGTGACCGAGAACAAAACTCGGCATAACGTTGTTTTCGGAAGAAAACACTGGATTTTCTGTTCTTTATGAAACCTTCTTGACTCCACCACGTTAAAGAACACTGAAGCCTTTTTTTGAATATACTCAACACATCAATTCTTGATCTGGTTTCTATGTCATTCTTGGTGATGGTCATCACAAACCATTCAATCCCCTTACACATTCTCCTTCGCATTACTACTGACTTGAAAGGCAAACAATATGTTACGTCCTGTCTGTTTTCTTATGATGACCATCGCATTTCTTGCTGCAAAACCTGCTTGGGCAGAACAACCCGACAATGCAAATAGTGAGAGCCAAAGTGGTGAACGCCCTCAGCGGCCACGTCGTCCAGAATCTGGAAATGGTGATCGTAGACCAGGAGATCGACCACCAGGACAATCTCGTGGAGCTCCTGCACCAGAAGAGATGGTGAAACGGATGATGGAAAATTTTGATGAAGATGGTGATAAAAAACTCGATGCGTCCGAACTTGAGAAGATGTTTACCGCCATGCGCGAACGACGTGGCCCAGGCATGCAACGTCCACCTGCTGGCAACAGAAGAAGACCAGGCTCCGATGCGAACAACACGCCAGGGGGAGAAACTCCACGTAGACCTCCGTCAGAGTGATAGGAGGAATGAGCCTAAAAGGCATATATTGATTGATAGTCGTCCACGCCGTAATAGTAATGTTGTTTATACTACGCAGCGGCGTGGGGTTGGTCGGGGCTTTTATCTTTCCACATACGAAAAGCAGTCCTATGAATAGTCGATTTTTTTTCAGCGTGTGCATGACACTGCTTGCCAGTTCATCCATGCTTGCAGACGAGAGTTTAAGTCCTGAAAAAGTCAACTTTTTTGAATCAAAAATTCGGCCTGTTCTCGTAAGAGAATGCTATGGATGCCACTCCAATCAAGCAGGAAATGTTCGAGGCGGCCTCCGGCTTGACTCAAAAGAGCTCATGTTGATTGGAGGTGCGACTGGACCAGCTGTGGTGCCAGGAAATCTTGAAGAAAGCTGGCTGTATAACGCCATCACCCATCAAGACTATGTCATGCCACCCAAGCGAAAGCTGCCGCAATCAATCATTGACGACTTCAAGGCTTGGATTGAAATGGGTGCCCCAGATCCCCGGGTCAGCACTGTTACTGAAATACGCACCACCATCACTGATAACGATATAGAGAAGGCGAAATCTGGCTTCTGGGCTTACCAAAAACCTGTACGCGCTCCGGCTTCTGTACGGACTAACATGGACTGGTGTCAAACAGCAATAGATACGTACATCCTCACCAAGCTTGAGGACAACCAAATGCAGCCAGCTCAGGATGCAGAGCCGCATGCTGTAATTCGACGTTTATACTTTGACCTTGTTGGACTACCTCCTACGAGGGAACAGGCAGATTCGTTTCAATCCCAATGGACAAAGGATCCTGAAGCTGCTGTTCATCATGTAGTTGACTCGCTGCTTGATACGAATCAATTCGGTGAGCGATGGGGGCGACACTGGCTTGATGTTGTTCGATATGCGGAGTCAACAGGCCGTGAGGTGAATGTTACGTACCCTCATGCTTGGCGATACCGCGACTATGTAATTGATTCTTTTAACGATGACAAGCCATTTGATCGTTTTGTTCAGGAACAAATTGCAGGGGATCTTCTTCCTGTTCGCACCGATGAAGAGTGGGCAACGAACCTTGTTGCAACAACTTTTCTTGCCGTTGGCTCGAAAAATCTGAATGAGCAAAACCGCATTCAATTTCTTGCCGACCTAATCGATGAGCAAATTGACACGACAACTCGTGTTTTTCTGGGTGCCTCTGTTGCATGTGCGCGTTGCCATGACCATAAATTTGATGCCATTCCACAAGAAGACTACTACGCGCTTGCGGGAATCTTCTTGAATACAAAAACCTATTTTGGAAATGCTCAGTCTGAATATGGAACATTTAGTAGTGCGCAAGCCAAACAGACCAGTAATCTCATACGGCTGCCAATCGATGACCCGAATGCTTTTGATCGACATCTCTCTGAAACGGAACTTCAGGGTATACGTGACAATATCGAGAGTAAACTCGATAGTCTTTCAAGCCTTCGGCGAGGTGGCATGCAAGGAGACGCTGGCGCTGCTCAGCGTCAACGGCTGGCAACAATCAGAGAGCTTGGGCAACTGTCTGGTCGACTTGGCAATGTTGATGAGAACGGCAATCCGAGAAGTTTCACTATGGGAGTACAAGAGAATGGAGCTCCTAAAGATGCCCGAATTCTAGTCCGTGGTGAAATTGATCAACCTGCACAAACAGTCAGTCGGGGTATCCCCCGGGTGCTCTGCGAAGAAGCTCTTTCTATTCCTGAAAATACAAGTGGTAGACTCGAATTCGCTCACTGGGTTGGTAGCGACGCCAACCCACTCACAGCACGGGTCATGGTCAATCGAATCTGGAAGCATCTCATTGGAAATGGCATCGTAACTTCTACTGAAAACTTTGGTGTTACAGGACAGCCACCTAGCCACCCAGCACTCCTCGATTATCTCGCGTTGCGATTTGTTGATTCTGGATGGTCTGTAAAAGAGATTATTCGTGAAATCACAAATTCACGGATTTATCGGACAAGTTCGACTTTCAATGATAACTACCATGCAAAAGATCCTGATAATGCTCTCGTCTGGCGTGCGAATCCAAGACGCCTTGAAGCTGAGGTTCTTCGTGATTCGATGTTGGCAATCAGTGGTGAACTTGATCTCAAACGCCCCCGGGCATCAGAGGTTGCGAAGGCTGGCTATAAGCGAATCATCGGAGGCTCACTTGAAGATCCCCGCACAATGGGACGACGAGCCTTCGAGGCAGCGCAGCGTTTCCGTGGTTCTGAGGCTCGCGGGCCTGGCGAACAATCTCAATCTGGAAATCGGCCAATGGGTCGACCTGAGTTTCGTCGACCACAGGGCGACATGGGGTTTCGTCGGCCACAGGGCGACATGGGGTTTCGTCGACCGCAGGGCGATATGGGGTTTCGTCGACCACAGCGTCGAGATGTTGATCCAGAAATGATGCAAGCGATTGTTCGAAAAGTGACCCATCAGCTTGATATGGAAGATGCAAAATATCGCAGCATTTACCTGCCACTCGTTCGAGATGAAGAACCTCGATCTATGGCTGTTTTTGACTTCGCGGATTCAAGCACTATTACTGGAGTACGAGAATCATCTCATACTGCAGATCAGGCGCTCTATATGCTCAATAATCCTTTTGTTATTCAGCAAAGTGCTGTCATGGCAGATCATGTTCAGCAATTGACATCGAATCAGGAGGATCAGATCACCGAAGCCTTCAATCGTGTGTATTCAAGAAATCCGACGAGTACAGAACATTCCGCATCAATGGCATTCCTTGCAGCCTGGCAACAAAAAGATTCAGATAAAAGTGCTCTTCAGGCACTTTGTCAGAGCCTCTTTGCTTCCGCTGAATTCAGGTTTGTTGATTGATTAAGAAAAAACCAATTCGTCCTCACTCCTCACGGCGCAGACATAACGGAGCATGCATCATGTTTTCAAGAAGAAACGCTCTTAAGGTTGCTTCTGCTGGATTTGGTTATCTTGCCTTAGCCAGCCTCCTTGATAAGGTCGCCCAAGCAGAAGCTGCACCTTCCCCGTTGTTGCCAAAACCTCCGCATTTTCCCGCAAAAGCCAAACGGGTCATTTTTCTCTGCATGCAAGGTGGACCATCCCATGTCGATTCTTTTGATTACAAGCCACAGCTCATGGAAGACCATGGCAAGCAAGGGAAATATGGTGGATCACTGTTGAAATCACCCTGGCAGTTTAAGCAACGAGGCGAAAGCGGTTTATGGATATCTGATCTATTTCCTGAAGTTGCATCGATGGCTGATGAGCTCACACTCATTCGATCTATGCAATGTGATCAGCCTGTTCATACAGGCGCGATGACGGAAATGCATACTGGAACAGCACAGTTCATTCGCCCATCGCTTGGTGCGTGGACGCTGTATGGGCTTGGAACAGAAAATGAAAGCCTTCCGGGCTTTGTTTCTCTGAGCCCACCTTCCGGGAGTTCCCGTAACTATTCAAGCGCTTTTCTTCCTGCCATCTATAGTGGCTCAAAGGTCGGCAGAGGAGGTCGCTCATCTCGGTTTGCACGGATTGGCAGCACAGAAAGTGTTCCTGATATCAAACCACACCTTGAAAAATCTGCTCAACGAGAACAAATCGATTTTATTCAAAAGCTAAATCAAGAAAAACTTTCACGAGATGAATTTCAGCCGGGCGTTGAGGGAATTATCGAATCATACGAACTTGCCTTTCGCATGCAGGATGCCATGCCTGAAATAATGGATGTTTCAGAGGAGACTGCTGCAACCATTGAGCTTTATGGAGCTGATGACGGGCCAACTCAAACCTTTGGCCAGCAATGTCTACTTGCACGTCGTTTTGCAGAGGCTGGTGTTAGATTTATAGAGGTTACCCATGGAAACTGGGATCAACACTTTAATCTCACCACAGATCACAAAGCACGGGCAGAGGGATGTGACAAACCCATTGCTGGGCTTCTTCAGGATCTCAAGCAGCGCGACATGCTAAAGGACACCCTTGTCATCTGGGGAGGAGAATTTGGTCGCACTCCTGCCGCCCAGGGAGGTGATGGTCGAAATCATAATAACAAGGGCTATACAACATGGATGGCCGGTGGTGGAGTTAAGGGTGGATTTAGTTATGGATCAACAGACGAACATGGCTATGAATCGGTTGAAAATATTTGCCATATTCACGATTGGCATGCCACCATCCTTCATCTTCTTGGACTTGATCACGAAAGGCTTACATATCGTTATGCTGGACGTGACTTCAGGCTTACAGATGTTCATGGTAATGTTGCCAAAGACATCCTTGCTTAGAAAATTGCATCTGACAGTTGAAGACGCAAACAATGTAATTTTATTCTCTTGGCAGTCCAGATCCTTTTTCAAGGAGTCGACTGTATAGATCAAGATAACCGCGTGCACTAGCAGACCATGACCAGTCTTGCTGCATGACTCGATGCACAAGCGTTTTCCAAACATTTCTGTCTTTATAAGTCTCTAAAGCCCGCATAACAGTTTGCTCAAGTGACTGTGCGTCAAATGATTCAAAAACAAAACCCGTAGCAGTACCTGCTCCTAAGGAATCCGAATTGAGATCAATGACCGTATCAATGAGTCCTCCAGTAGCTCGAACGATCGGTATTGTTCCATAACGCATGGCATAAAGCTGTGTAAGCCCACATGGCTCATATCGACTTGGAACAAGAATCATATCTGCAGCAGCTTGCGCCAAATGAGCAAGGCTTTCGTTGAAACCGATTGACAGATCAATTGTCTCCGGAAAAGATGCTGCCACTTGTCGAAGTGCCTCTTCAATACCCGGATCACCTGTCCCAAGTACAACAAAGTGAGCATGCCCCTTGGCTGCCAAACGTCTAAGCATCTCGATCAGAAGGTCTACTCCCTTCTGTTCAGCGAATCTCCCAATGAAGGCGATTAGGGGCCGGGGACTTGGTGCCGCACGACCAAGTCGAGCTGCAAGTGCAATTTTAGCTGCGTACTTACCTTGCTCATACGACTCCCCTGAATAATGATGGGGTATTTGTGGATCCGTCTGAGGATCCCAAACATCTGGATCGATACCATTGACGATACCACTAAGTGAATGACTTCTCGAGGCGAGGAGTGTTTCGAGACCGCAACCTCCTGGTGCCGATTGTATTTCACGAGCATATGTCGGGCTCACCGTACTGACAGCATCCGCAAAGACAATTCCAGTCTTGAGGAGATTGAGTTGTCCATAAAACTCCATTTGCTCCCAGTTGAAGTATTTCCAATCAAGGCCAGTCAATAGCATATCCCAGTGCCAAAATACTCCCTGATATGCCATGTTATGAATTGTCATGATTGTCCGAGCACGGCTTACGGCAGGACAGGACTGATACATAAGCTTTTGGTAGGCAGGCACAAGGCCGGTTTGCCAATCATGACAATGAATAATGTCAAATACACGATCACTTCTGCATGCTACTTCCATGGCAGCACGTGAAAAAAAAGTGAACCTTGCAGCATTGTCAGCGTAGTCTACAGGGCTACCGTAAAGGGAGGTTCGATCAAAATATTTTTCATTTGAGATGAGAAGAACCTCTGGTGATGGTCCATCACTTGTTACTGGCAGATGACTCCGAAAAACTTGTGCATCGATGCGAGGCGTACCAATGGGAATTTCAAAATGTATGCCGGTTGGCTCAACGGAAAGTCCTTTCGATTCAGCATTTTCGAGTGCTTCTCGATATGCTGGTATGATGAGGGTAACGTCACACCCTAACCGGGAAAGAGCTATGGGCAAGGCACTTGATACATCTGCCAGACCCCCAGTTTTTGCAAATGGTGTAGCCTCACTGGCCACAAACAGTACTCTCATGGACGGTTTTTCCTTCGTATCAGAATCGGGCGTTTGGACTTCGTCACACCCCTTGCTGAAACAGACACTTCACTTCTTATTAGTATAGGACATGTTTCACTGCTAATCTGAGTGTACTTATGAGTCCAATCGTAAATCCTGCAGCATTATTCTCATTTCGTTTCCCATGCCAAAAACGCTCTGTTCTTTGGCCCGCATCGAAATGGGGGATTGATGATACATGCCAGATCCAGTCACTCGCATCTGTGGTTGGAGTACCAGATCTTTTATCCCTATGGCTGGCATGGAATGAAGAGGGAATCGCGATCAAGGCTGTTGCGAAGGGAGTTGGAAATGCTCGTTGGTGTCAGCCAACGAAACCCGAAGACAGTGATGGACTCCATTTGTGGCTAGCAACACGTCCTACTGGAGATAGTCATCGAGCAGGACGCTTTTGCAGGCGTATCGCTTTATTGCCCACTGGTGGAGGTAAAAATGCGAATAAACCAATTGCTGTTCCTGCCGTGATACCTCGGACGAGTGAAGTGCCTGCTGAGATTCCAGCAAAATCAATTCAAATGGAAAGCTCTCTCATGGCAGATGCCTGGGAAATAAAGTCATTTATTTCATCGTCAGCCCTGCCTGGTTGGGATCCAAATGACATTCCACGACTTGGCTTTTTTGCGGCACTCCTTGATCGAAGGCTTGGCAGCATTCCTTGTTTTGCTCCGCCCGAGTTTCCTTGGGAGAGTGATCCGACCACATGGGCTGAACTTCAACTGAGCACAAATGATTAACTTCGCTCAAAATGAAGACTCGACAGTGGATCTCACTGCCACTCAGGATCTTTGAATGACTCTACCTCGATCTGGGCTTCCGGCAGACTGTCAATAAAGAAACGTCCATAAGGTTTTGTAGTTATTCGAGGATCAAGAATAACTACTGTTCCATGATCAGCGTGCGTACGGATGAGCCGGCCAAAACCCTGCTTAAGTTTCAATATTGCTTCTGGTAACTGGTAGTCATGAAATGGATTTCCACCAGCTTCTCGAATAGCATCAATTCTCGCAGCAACTAATGGTCGATCAGGCACCGCAAATGGAAGTTTCGTAATAATGACATTTACCAGTTGTTCGCCTGGCAAATCAATTCCCTGCCAAAAGCTATCTGTACCTAAGAGTACACTTGATGGTCCCTCACGGAAGTCAGTTAACATTTGCTGTCGCGAAAATCCATCTGACTGACTCACCAGACGATAATTCTTACGTGTGCACCAACCGATCAGGTCAGAGGATGCTTTTGCCAATGCAGAATGACTTGTAAAAAGAACCATGGATCGTCCTGAGCTTCTTTCAACATATCGCTTGATCATTGACACAGCCGCGTCATGATACGCTTCTCGATTATTTGGCTCAGGTAGGCCATCCACCAGAACTAGTCTTGCTTGCTCTGAATAATCGAATGGACTTCCAAGTTGCTTCGTGAAAGCAGGCTGCACTCCAAGACGATTTTCGACATAGCGGAACGGATTGACCGTGGAGGATTCCTCCTCACATGCCTCTACTTGCCTTCCACCTACTGACAAAGTTGCGCTCGTCAGAATCGCTGTATTGACTTTTTCAAATAATTCATGCCGAAGCATCGGAGCAACGTTAACAGGAGCACTCGCAAGCGTCATTCGGTCACGTCCCCGTCGAGATCGAGACACCTCAAGCCACCATACACTTCCTGGTACTCCTTGCTGTAGCCAAGTGCCAATGGTTCCAGCCTGCAGTGTGAGCCGATCGGCTAACGAAAAAAAGTCATGTCTTTCCGCCTGATTTGTTATTTTTTCCCCAGCATGCTTAAGTGATCGTGCAAGACGAAGCAATGGTTCACCAAGTGAATCTGGGATGATCTTTGCATAGGGGATACGCAATGGATTTTCTCCCATTCCTTCACTTCTAGCTTTCAACTTTGAAAAAAAATCTTCAGCGGCACGGCGAGTACGAAGAACATCAATCTCAAGATCACTCATTCGATAATGTACAAGGAGACCGCGATGCGTACGTTCGTTATAGAGTTTTGAAAGCAAACGCTCGATTGATGTATTTGAGATACCAACACCAAGATGATCACTGGCCACACTCTCGACCATATGCGCCTCATCAAAAATAACAACATCATACGGAGGCAACAAACTGACTCCATTTTGACGAAGCGCAAAATCTGAAAAAAAGAGAGCATGGTTTACGACAAGCACTTGTGCGTTCTGAATACGACGTCGTGCAGCATAGTAATGACATTTCTGGTAGAGAGGACAGGCTCTCCCCATGCAATTGCTGGCATCACTCTTAACTTCATCCCAGACAGCTGACGATGGCACACTTGGAAGATCTGCAAGTGATCCATCAGTTGTATTACGGGTCCAACTCTTAAGATCATGCAGTTCCTTTACTTCTTGTTCTTCTGGAAAAAGACTCCCAGCTCGTTCTATCGCCAGTGATAATCGTCGAAGGCTTATATAGTTTGCTCGACCTTTTACAAGAACTGCTGAAAATTCTCGAGGCATGACTGCCGACACAAGCGGGATATCTTTGTTGAGAAGCTGCTCCTGCAGGGCGATCGTATGTGTTGAAATAACGATCCGTCGTTTGCCACTTTTTTCAGTTGATTTACCATCATCTTCTGCGCTTTCCGATATCTCAGGCATCTGGTCCTCGGTCGCAGCGAGGACGGCTGGAATAAGATACGCCAAGCTTTTTCCGACCCCCGTACCGGCCTCAACAATGGCGTGCTGACGTGCTGCAATCGCCTCTGAAACGATTCTGGACATATCGATTTGCTGCGGTCGGGACTCCCAGCCGTCAAGCCTTGCTGCCAACCGGCCATCGGGAGAAAGAAAGTGTTCAGGGGAAAGCATGTCGCAAGTCTAACGGTCTGGCATGGATTTTTTATCAGCTACAAGTACAAGTAGGTATTATTCCAACGAAAAGGAACTAATCATGTCGCAAATACCAACGCAGAAAAAGGCCTGGGGAGGCGTTTTTAACGAGCCAACGGATAAGCGGGTTGAGGCATTCTCTGAGAGTGTGTCCTTTGATCAGAGACTGGCAAACGAGGATATTGATGGCTCGATTGCTCATGCCAAGATGCTGGCCGCTTGTGGCCTAATGACCATTACCGAATCAGAAAAAGTGGAACAAACTCTTGAGGAAATCCGCACGGAGATTGTCACTGGAAAATTTGAGTTTACAGCATCCAAGGAAGATATTCACCTCCATATTGAGTCTGCACTTACTGAAAAACTTGGTGATATTGGTCGTAAACTTCATACTGCACGAAGTCGAAATGATCAGGTTGCTACGGATCTAAGACTTTTTTGCAGAAGAGCTATTGATCGGATTGATATTGCCATTGTCAACCTACAAAAAGCATTTATTCGCCTAGCCGAACAAGAGCAAGATCTTGTCATACCTGCATTTACTCATCTTCGAAGAGCTCAACCAGTACTTGCAGCACATCAACTTTTATCATGGTGTGAAAAGTTCCAGCGTGATCGTGATCGATTAAGTGATTGTCGCAAAAGAACCAACGTGCTTCCTCTCGGTTCTGGGGCTCTGGCTGGGACCAGTCTTCCTATTGATCGAAAACATGTTCAACAGTCTCTTCAGTTTGATAGTATTTCTCGGAATAGCCTTGATGGTGCAAGTGATCGCGATTTTGTGTGCGAGCTTGCCTTCGTGCTGTCCTTATGTGCTGTACATCTTTCACAATGGGCCGAAGAATGGATTGTATGGAGCACACACGAATTTGGGTTTCTCAAGCTTCCCGAAGGTTTTTGTACAGGAAGCTCAATCATGCCCCAAAAGATCAATCCTGATGTCCTAGAGCTCATTCGGGGCAAATCGGCCCGCACCATTGGCAATACTCAGGCTTTATTAGTGCTGCTCAAGGGCCTTCCGACCGCTTATAACCGTGATCTCCAAGAAGATAAGGAGCGTATTTTTGATTCAATTGACACGCTTGAGGCCATGCTCAGCGTATCCGCTCCACTTGTTGCAGGTACATCGTTTGATCGAAATCAGATTAACTCCTCAATTGACTCCGGATATCTTGATGCCACAAGCCTGATGGAATCACTAATACATGCTGGAATACCTCAACGAACAGCCCACGAAATAGTCGGCCGGCTTGTTCGCCTCGCTATGGGAAAAAATATACGACTTGCAGACTTAACTGATGAAGATTGTCAAAAAGAGTGTGCACTCTGGCAACCTGTCTTCAGGGAATCACTCAGTGCGTCTCGGGCAGTGGATCGCATGCAAAGTTATGGCTCAACTGCTCCTTCTGAAGTGAAAACGCAACTCAAGAACTGGAATGCTCAACTGGGTGAGAGCTGCAATGATCGGTAGTGGTGCCGCAGTTACATTTGTAATCTGAAAAAAACAGTTTTTAATTTATGCCCTATATCAATGACAAAAAATAATCATTATCTTTTTCCAACCATTTTTCCTAAGGCGCTCACGACATCTACCAGTGAGTTCGCCTGAGCATTCAACTCTTTTGCAATCGCCGAACCTTCTTCAGCACCGGACGCCGCCTGATAACTTACTTCTTCAATTTGATGCAAGGACTCACGTAATCAGGTCATGAGAACAGAGAGTCTGAAAATTTAGTGAATTTATTGATGACCTTACCGAAAAAACGTTTTTTTCGGAGCACCCATATACCGTTTTTGATCCGAAAATGGGAATCCGGGGATAATTGTACGAAGTCACAGTTTCCAATAGACCCTGAACAGAGGGGCTGCCGAATCCAATTTACATGAAATCATTTTTGTTTTATCAGAGACTCGGTATCTCCTGTCTAGTCATACTTTCCCTATTTTGCCACCAGCACGTTATTCTCGCTGCAGAGGAAGGTTCTGCTCAAGAACCACCTCAGCCTATCGACCCTCCTCGTACAGCACTCGACCCACTAGCTGAAGCAGTCATTCAGTCAATCCGTTATCCAGAGCCAACGACCCCTCGTGGGTGGCTAGAGGCAGCAATCAAAGCGATTGATGTGGATGCACTGGCTGATGCTGTTCATTTCTATCGTCGTTTTCTTGATGCTATTGCAGATGAAGATGGTGATCGCAACTCCTTGCTCGCAGATATTGGTGATTCGATCGATGATGCGCATTTGCATCGCCTTTATCGTACCATCGCGCCGTATGAACCGGATGCACCGAAACTCATACAATCAATACTGTTCTTAGCCAGCCAAAGAAAAAGAGAACCTAAGCGAATTGAAGAGGCTATTAACAATCTTCGAAGTGATAATCAAACTGAACGACTTCGTGCACTCGATCAACTATCGAGTACTGGCATAGATGCCTTACCACAACTCATAAAACTACTTCAAACGACCGATGATGAGCATTCACGTGCTCGTAGCCTCGCATTAGGGCTTATTCATAATCTCGGTTCAGATGGCCACGACATACTTTTGTCATGGCTTGGTTCTGATGATAGAGCGCATTGGCCAGGAATCATTAAAGCTCTTTCAGCTGTCAGCGATGAAGATGCTGTTTTCTTACTTGCACCAGCTTTGGCTGCTGACTCACCTCCATCTGTAACAGCCGCTGCAAACACATCACTCGCAGCCCTTGGTTTTTCTCCAACGCTACGTGAGGCGAGAGAAATACTAGCATTGGAACTTAACCATGCTCTTTCACCTGTACCTTTGCCAGCAGGCGGCACTGGCTTGAGAAACACTGTAGAAATCTTTCTTTGGAATCCAACACAAGGCATTCCAGAATTGACTGAAGTCACGATGCAAAATGCACAAGC